>SPKZ01012411.1_pt1 | contig 13372 bp, 12 predicted proteins | sample 2456571 | NCBI WGS metagenome assembly SPKZ01 (sample SAMN11192286, study PRJNA482655) | marine metagenome | biome: ENVO:00000447; feature: ENVO:00000244|ENVO:00000211|ENVO:00000569|ENVO:00002023; material: ENVO:00002151; isolation source: ocean water from marine abyssalpelagic zone ...
CGAACTTAGCGGCACCACCTCATCAATCACTGCCTCATACAGCGCGCGGCCGACCCTCAGACATTCCTCGGTCACACCACCTACAAGCTTTGGGATCGTTTGAGTACTGAAATCGGCGTTGCCCGGGTCCTCGCGCTCCGGCGAATACACGACGTGAACCTCACCCAACTGAAGGCCGGCATCGGCCAGCCGGGGCAACACCTCTTCGCGCGTGGTGCCGGGGTACGTGGTGCTCTCCAGAGAGATTAACTGCCCGGCCCGCAGGTGAGGCTGCAAGCTATCCAGAGTGCCCCGTACGAAACTAAGATCCGGCTCCAATCGTTCGTTCAGGGGTGTGGGAACGCAGATGATCAACGCGTCACAGCCGGCTGCCTCGCTGAAATCCGTGGTGGCATGAAATCCCTGACTGTTCGCCTGTGCCACAGCAGCCGCCGGAATGTGATCAATGTAGCTCTGTCCCGTATTCAGGATACCGGCCTTGCCCGAGTCCACGTCGAAGCCGAGCACTGAGAACCCCTCGGCTGCAAAGCGCAGAGACAGTGGCAGACCGACATAACCCAGGCCAATGACGCCGACCTTGGCAGCTCGCTGCTCGATCACCCTCAATAGTTGCTGCGCAGCACTCATGACGCCAATTCCAGGGGAGCATCATCACCCAATGTGCGGCCGCGCCACGCGAGTGCCAACCGGGTAAGTGGCTGGGACGGCTGATCGTAGCTTGCCCAGAGGCACGAAAACGTCTGATTCATCGTCGGATGAACGTGCCTGGGTGCAAGCTCTGCCAGCGGACGCAGCACAAACGCGTTTTCGAGGACTTCTGCACGAGGAAGAGCTACACCATCGATATCACCGGCCAGCGTTCCCACAAGAAGAATATCAATATCGAGACGACGCGAACTAAAGCGCTTGGCATTTTTTGGCCGCCCGTGTGCGTACTCAATGTCACGCAGTGCCCGCTGCAATGCACCCACGGCAAGCTCTGACTGGGCGCGAACGACCATGTTGAGGAAAGGGTCGCCCGAAAAGCCGATCGCTTCGCTCTCGTAAACCGCCGACGTCCTGAGATCGCCGAACAATGCTGATAGCGCATCGAGACCAGCGATGAGATTCGACTCGCGATCAATATTGCTGCCGACCCCCAAAAACACTTCGGTCATCAGGCGCGCTCTCCCCGCTCAATGACCACCCCCACGTCCCGCGCATGTGACACGGCACCGGGCTTACTCACGCGCAAACGGAGCCAGGCAACAGCGAACTCAGAGAGCACCAATGCTGCGACGTGTTCGGCGACGGACTCAATCAGTTCGAAGCTACTCGCCTCTACCAGCGCCAAAACGCGACTGGACACAGCGGCGTAATCCAGGGCATCACTGACAGCATCCGAGGCACCCGGCGTGGCGACATCAGCTGCCATTTCCAGGTCCAATACCAGGGTCTGCTTGATAGTCCGCTCCCAGTCGTACACGCCGATAGTGGTCTCAACCGAGAGGCCCTGAATGTACACGATATCGGTCATGCCGCAGCCACCCCAATGGGCGGCAACTCGCTCATGGGCCAGCGGGGACGCACGCGGGTGTCTTCATTGTCGCGCTCGCCAGCCAGCAAGCGTTGAGCGCCCGCGTAGGCAATCATCGCGCCGTTGTCAGTACAGAACTGGGGCGCGGGATAGAACACCATTGCACCCTTCTTGGACAATGCCTTCGCCAATTCCGCACGCAGGTTGCGGTTGGCACTGACGCCACCGGCCATTACCAGCGTGCTCAGCCCCTCCTGCTCTAGCGCTCGTCGACACTTGATAACCATGGTGCCGACGACAGCGTCTTCGAACGCCCGCGCAATATCGGCTTTGTCTTGTGCTGACAGCCCACCTTCACTCTCGCAGGTGTGCACTGTGTTGAGGGTGTAGGTTTTAAGTCCACTGAAACTGAAATCCAGCCCCGGGCGGTTGGTCATGGGGCGGGGAAAGTCGAAACGTGCCGGATCGCCAGATTCTGCCAACTTCGCCACGTGGGGGCCGCCCGGATAGGGCAAGCCCAGCATTTTGGCGACTTTGTCGAAGGCCTCCCCAGCGGCATCATCCAGGGATTCGCCGAGCAGTTTATAACTACCAATACCGTCAACCCGCACCAACTGGGTGTGGCCGCCAGACACCAAAAGTGCCACGAACGGGAAGTTCGGCCGCTCTTCTTCCAGCATCGGAGCGAGGAGATGGCCCTCCATGTGGTGTACGCCCAGTGCCGGAATACCCCAGGTCCACGCCAGCGTTCGCGCAAGAGTCGCGCCCACCATCAGTGCGCCCACCAATCCAGGCCCCGCGGTATAGGCAATGGCGTCCACATCAGCGGTCGTCAGACCCGCAGATTCCATGACCTGTTGTATCAAGGGGAGCGCTTTGCGAACGTGATCACGCGAGGCGAGCTCGGGAACGACGCCACCGTATTCCACATGTACGTCAATCTGACTGAACAGCGCGTGCGACAGTAGGCCCCGTTCAGTGTCATAGAGGGCGATGCCCGTCTCGTCACAGGATGTCTCTAAACCTAGAACGCGCATGGAATATGGCACCATTGGTTGGCAACAGGGGCTAATTGTTCACTGCATTAACCCGCAAAGCGCGCATGATAGTTCACGGCTGACGGCAGTGAAATAGCCCCTGGGGGATACGGGCGTGTGGGCAGGAAGGCGGCGTCTGTCTAGACTGCCGCCCAGTCGCCTGGCAGTCGCCCCCGCGCGGCTGCTTGTGTCCGCCCCCAAGCCCCGAAATTCGGTGGTATTTGGGCTTTGCAAAAGCCCGTGTAGGGGTATAGAATGCGCGCCCTTTCGGACGTTGGCGGGGGATTTCCCGTCTGCGTTAGAACCCAACAGGAATGACAGAGAAGAGTTCATGCCTCACATCAAGGTAAAGGAAAACGAGCCGTTCGACGTGGCTCTGCGCCGTTTTAAGCGCTCCTGCGAAAAAGCGGGCGTACTGGCCGAAGTTCGCAAGCGCGAGCACTACGAAAAGCCCACTACAGTGCGCAAGCGCGCTGCAGCAGCGGCCGTTAAGCGTCACCTGAAGAAGGTGTCTCGCGAAAACCGCAAGCGCGTCCGTCTCTACTAAGGACGCGTAGCCCTCCATGAGTGACCAAACTCTCACGGAGACCATCAAGGCGGACGTAAAGACCGCCATGAAGGCGCGTGACAAAGAGAAACTGGGCACTCTCCGGCTGATTCAGGCCGAATTCAAGCGTATCGAGGTGGACGAGCGTATCGAGGTCGATGATGCTCGTGCGCTGGTGGTACTCGACAAAATGCTCAAGCAGCGTCGGGATTCAGCCCAACAGTACCACGACGCGGGGCGCGATGAGCTTGCCGCCCAGGAAGAGGCAGAGATAGCCGTTATCCAGTTGTACCTCCCTGAGCAAATGAGTGACGACGACATCATCGCACTCATTGATGAGGCCCTTGCTGCCTCGGGGGCTACCGGCATGCAGGCAATGGGCGCCGTGATGGGCAGCCTGAAGCCGCAGGTACAGGGCCGTGCCGACATGGGCAAGGTCAGTCAGCTAGTGAAGGCCCGCCTCACCGCCTGACGGTTGTCGATTTATCGCTACCCGAGCGATTCACCGCGTCAGCGCCTTCGAGTCCTCACCCCTTAAGAAAGCTTACAAGTAGCGAATAATACGTCGGCATTGACCCCAAGTCGGCGCATTTGGCGCTAGACTGTTCCGCTATTCAATGACATTGCTCTAAGAGCGCACCAATCACCCATGGCAGGACGCATACCACAGAAGTTCCTCGACGACCTTTTGGACAGGGTCGATATCGTTGAGGTGGTGGATCGGCGGGTGAAGCTCAAGAAAGCCGGTAAAAACTACTCGGCGTGCTGCCCTTTCCATGACGAGAAGACTCCCTCTTTCACGGTTAATGGTGATAAGCAGTTCTACTATTGCTTCGGCTGTGGCGCTGGCGGCAACGCGCTCGGCTTTGTCATGGACTACGAGAATGTGGATTTTCCCCAAGCAGTGGAAACGCTGGCCAATAGCGTTGGCATGGACGTGCCGCGCGAACCCAGCCGCCCGGGAGAACGACCAGCAGCGCCCCAAGAGAGCAACAAACCACTGTATGCCCTCATGGAGCAGGCGGCGACCTTCTATAAACAGCAACTGCGCCAGCACCCATCACGTGAGCGCGCTGTGGCCTATCTGAAGGGGCGAGGCCTCACGGGTGTCATCGCAAAGACCTTTGACCTTGGCTTGGCCCCGCCGGGCTGGGATAACCTGATAAAGGCTCTGGGCGCAGATGCATCCTCGCGCAGCAACCTACTGAAAACCGGGATGGTGGTAGAGAACGAATCAGGGCGCACTTACGACCGCTTTCGGGACCGTATTGTTTTTCCCATACGTGACCAGCGTGGCCGGGTCATCGCGTTTGGCGGCAGGGTGCTGGGTGATGACAAACCAAAGTACCTGAACTCCCCTGAAACAGACATTTTCCACAAAGGCCGCGAACTGTACGGGCTGTATCAAGCCCGGCAGGCGCACCGAAAACTCGACAGGGTATTGGTGGTCGAGGGTTATATGGACGTGATTGCGCTGGCTCAGCATGGAATCACCTATGCGACTGCCACCCTGGGTACCGCCACCAGTGAGACCCATTTGCAGCGACTGTATCGCCACTGTCCTGAAGTCGTTTTCTGTTTTGATGGTGATGAAGCCGGCCGCAAAGCCGCCTTCCGGGCACTGGAATCTGCATTGCCCTGCATGGAGGATGGCAGACAGGCCAAGTTTCTTTTCCTGCCAGATGGCGAAGACCCGGACACGCTGGTGCGTCAAACGGGTAAAGACCGTTTCGAAGGCCTGATTGATGCTGCGCAACCCCTCGAAGCCTTCCTGTTCGAGGTGATGGCGCGCGGCATCGACACCTCCTCACTGGATGGCCGGGCGCGGTACAGCAAGGCAGTGTTGCCCTACCTGCGTAAACTACCGCAGGGGGTTTATCGCGAGTTGATGTTCAGGGATCTGGCCGAGCGCACGGGGCTTGATCTGAACAGCCTGAAGCAGCTGGAGGCGCCCGAACCGCCCCCTTCTGCTCCGCCTGCGCCCGCGCACTATGAAGGCCCGGGCGAGGGTCCGCCAGACTCAACCCTGCCGGATGAGTATTTCACCCATGGCGCCGAGGTGAATCCTGAGCAGGGGATTGAAGAGGGACCCAAACAGCGGCGCCCCCTCAGAAGCCTGGGTGTGGAATACGCAAACATTGCCCAAGGCGCGATTGCGCTCTTGTTGCACAAACCCACCATTGCCAGGCAGGTAGAACGCGAAGCGCTGGATGGCATTGAAGGTGAGGACGTCGCCCTACTCCGCGAGGTTTTACAGCTACTGCACCTGCGGCCGGAGTCGAACACGGCAATGCTACTCGGGCATTGGTACGGCACCGAACACGGCGACCTGCTCAATCGGCTGGCGGGGCAAGAGCGACTAATACCCACTGAGGGCATAGAACAGCAGTTTGTAGATACCGTGGCCGTGCTGGCGCAATTGCCTCAGCGCTCAAAGATCGAGGCGCAGGTCGACAAATTGAAACGCGCCGACTACGCTCAGATGAGTCAAAGCGATAAGCAACAATTGCGGGAATTACTGCAGCAAAAGGCCCAGCTAGACGCGGCCCGAAAGCCCGGCCGGAGTAAGTGATCGAGCCGCAAGCAGCGCACAAAAATCGTGACAGTCGGGCCATGAGGAACGGAAATGGCCCAAAAACTGTCCAAATAAGAACAGGGACCGAAAGAGGCGCTGGCCGCAGCCCGAAAAACGGTTAAAAACGTCCCGATTATCGCCAAATAGGCGGCCAAACGTAGTTAAGTACTACAATTCCGGCTATAATGGTCGGCTACATTTTTTTTGCCATTTGCAAAGGTTTCAGTGAATGAACGACGCCGTTCAACAACAGTCCCGCCTAAAGGCGCTGATCGCCAAGGGTAAAGAACAGGGCTACCTGACCTACTCCGAGGTAAACGACCACCTACCGGAGGATATCTCCGATCCGGATCAGGTTGAAGACATCATCCAGATGATCAACGACATGGGCATACAGGTGTTCGAAGCAGCACCCGATGCCGATGAACTGTTGATGACTGAAGGCGACGGCTCGGCCGATGACATCGCCGCAGCGGAAGCCGCTGCAGCGCTGGCTGCTGTCGAAACCGAGGCGGGCCGCACTACTGACCCCGTGCGCATGTACATGCGCGAAATGGGTACGGTGGAACTGCTGACGCGCGAAGGCGAGATTGTTATCGCCAAGCGAATCGAAGAAGGTATTCGCGAGCTGATGGCAGCGCTGGCCCACTACCCCGGGGCCGTTAAGGTAATCCTCGACGAATACGACCTGGTCGCCAGGGAAGAGCGCCGCCTCGCCGATATCATGGTGGGTTACCTGGATCCAGCTGAGCGCGTGCCGTCTGCGCAGGAGATTGCCGAGCAGCAGGAAAACGCCAGCAAGGATAAGGACGATGATGAAGAGGCTGATACCGGCCCCGACCCCGTCGAGGCCAAGAAGCGCTTCTCCGCGCTGAAGCGCCAGTACAACAAAACCGAAAAGACCATTGCCGCCAAGGGTCGTGCTGACAAGAGCGCTCAGGCAGAAATGGTCAAGCTGGGCGAGCTGTTCAAGTTCTTCAAGCTCACACCTCGCGTCTTCGATCCCCTGATGGACAGCCCGCGCAATATCCTTGCCGGTGTTCGCGATCAAGAGAGAGAGATCATGCGTATCTCCACACGCGAGTGTGGCATGCCACGCAAGGACTTTATCGCCACCTTCCAGGGTGCCGAATCAGATCTGAAATGGGTCTCGCGTCACGCGCGCAAGAAGGACTACGGCCCCAAACTGGCGGCTCGCAAGGACGAGATCCAGCGCATGCAACGCCGCATCGCCCAGATCGAAGAGCAATGTGGTCTGCCGGTGAGCGAGATTAAGGAAATCAACCGCCGCATGAGCATGGGTGAAGCCCGTGCCCGCCGCGCCAAGAAGGAAATGGTGGAAGCCAACCTTCGTCTGGTGATCTCGATCGCCAAGAAGTACACCAACCGTGGCCTGCAGTTCCTGGACCTGATTCAGGAAGGCAACATTGGCCTGATGAAAGCCGTGGACAAGTTCGAGTATCGACGCGGCTACAAGTTCTCTACCTATGCCACCTGGTGGATTCGCCAGGCCATTACCCGCTCCATTGCCGACCAGGCACGCACCATTCGTATTCCAGTGCACATGATTGAGACCATCAACAAGCTCAATCGTATTTCCCGCCAAATGCTTCAAGAGATGGGCCGCGAACCCACCCCAGAAGAGCTGGGCGAGCGCATGGATATGCCGGAGGACAAGGTTCGCAAGGTGCTGAAGATCGCCAAAGAGCCGATTTCTATGGAAACACCGATTGGCGACGATGAAGATTCGCATCTGGGCGACTTCATTGAGGACAACACCATCTCCTCACCGGTCGACTCCGCCACAACCTCTGGCCTGACTGAGGCCACCAAGGATGTACTAGCTGGGCTTACGGCACGTGAAGCAAAGGTGCTGCGCATGCGTTTCGGTATCGATATGAATACCGACCACACGCTGGAAGAAGTGGGCAAGCAGTTCGATGTGACTCGTGAGCGTATCCGCCAGATTGAGGCGAAAGCGCTGCGCAAACTGCGCCACCCCTCGCGCTCTGACTACCTGCGCAGCTTCCTCGACGAGTAGGCTCGCCACAGACGCAAGAAAGACCCGCCGTGGGCTATGCCCGCGGCCCATTCTCTGGATATACTTCCGCTCCCTTTCGGGCCCATAGCTCAGTTGGTTAGAGCAGTCGACTCATAATCGATTGGTCGTAGGTTCAAGTCCTACTGGGCCCACCATCTTTACTATAAATCGCTCTCCACCATAACCTACCCGGCGGCATTTACTTCCTAATCACAATATGGTCTAAAACTTTTCATCCCATCGCGTGCGCCCTGCTGCCCAACATCATATAATCACGGATGTCGATTCTGATCAGACGAGCGTATTCACTGATGCGCGGAGTACGAACGGAACCACCACAACACCGAAACAAAGCGGCGCGAGAGCATTGACTGGCAACCTCAAAATGAAATTTTTGCGGTACAAGAAGGCTCGCAATCGATGCGTCACACTCCCAACCTGGGGCACCCCAGAGGATGCCTAGTCAGAACCAGATAATCATTTACGACCTTGGTGCCAACAATGGCGACGATGTCGAATACTATCTACTGAAGAGCGACCTTGTTGTTTGCGTAGAAGCTAACCCCAAGCTCTGCAAGCTCATCACAGAGCGATATCAAGATGCGATCGAACTCGGTCGCCTAGTCGTTGAATGTCTTGTCATCACTGATGAGGACCACCACGATCAAGTCGAGTTTTACATCCATAACGATCATCACCAGCTCAGTCAGTTTGACAAGCCCAGGGAAAAGATCTCAGATCAATTCACAAAAGTAGAGCTGCCCTCGTCACCGGTCAGCAGCCTGATCAAAAAACACGGCACGCCACATTACATCAAAATTGATCTCGAGCACTATGATGCTCAGGTGCTGAGAAGCTTATTCGCTAATGAGATATTTCCGCCCTACATTTCAGCCGAGTCACATACCATCGAAACTTTCTCTCTAATGGTCGCTCATGGGGGCTATACAGCATTCAAGCTTGTCGATGGTCGCTCAGTCCCCAGCTTGTATCATGAACACTCCGTGACCCGACTCGACACACAGAGTGTCGTTAGCTATTCCTTTCCCTCCCATTCCGCGGGGCCATACGGTGACGATATCAACGGCCCATGGATGGGCGCCGACATGTTCTTCAAGCTTTTGGCGATAGAGGGGTTGGGCTGGAAAGATATCCATGCAACACGGTGTCAGACAGCCGATAGTCTCGGATGGGTGAGAGAGTCCGACTATCTGCTGAGATTTGCGAACCGAAGGTTTTCAGTGATGGAACGACTAAAAATAGCCATGCGCCTTATGAAAGGAGCACTGAAAAGTTTGGTAGCGAAAACACTGAAATAGTGGATCGGTGGAAAGGTCACCCTGCTCAGCATGCCAACAGGGTGTACTTCACATTAAAACTGCTCGAAACAGTAGTCCAGATCATCAGGCGTTATCTGGTCATCATTGATCGTCGCTCCTAAATAGTTCACATCATAAAAATACGCCAGCCGAGCAAAGCACAAATTTATATCGTACGAGTTTAGAAATTCAACATACCAAGCTTGGGGATTCATGGCCGCAATATGGACTCCCGCGGCTCCATGCGGGGCAAAAACATATTTCGCGCTACTGAATACTTCCTGCTGCACAATTAACTCTGGGAGCGATGCATCATCGTGTACATACAACTCAAGGTTCTTGTATTCAGCGAACCGACTTATCTTCTTCTCCAAGGCATTAAACTCAGCCGTCGCCCTCTTGTAGTTTCTCTTTATTAAGACGACACGGCTCAGAGCAGTCTTAACACCGCAGCGCCTCTGAACGATATCCTGCAGCCAGAACATCTGGCTACAGTAAGGCATCCCACATCTTCCCATACGAGGCACATACAGGGTGTCTGCTCGAATATTCCCAGTAACGAGTTTCGAGTCATTTATGTTAAGCAAAGCACACCATTGCGATATGTAACTACTTTTACCTGAGACGTGAATCTTCGACTGCTCGAGCACTGCTGGTGGGATCGCCTTCAACGCTGCTAGAGCTTCGTAGGGAAAATGCCATATGCTAGCCGCATACTTGGCCGCAATCGTGATCACACTTTCATATTCACCGCCAACCTCTAGAGAGTTTGGGCCCCCTTGAGCCCTGCAACCACCATTCACAAACACTTCGTCGGTGGCGTCACCACCTCGAACAAGAATATGACCATCGGGAGTCGCGATAGCATCGCGTATGACTACGCAGTCATTCTCATAATGGTCGGGCTGGAAGATCGCGGCGCCATTCTTATACATGGCCGCTAACGGCCTGTACGCTGCCCGGTGGTTTGATCTCAAGGCATCCAAAGTTGTTTCGCTCAGAATGAACTCTGATTTTTTACTGAACTCCAAGCGCGGCTCTGGGCAAGCCAAGTACTTCTCAAAGCTCGTAGCGCTATCAAATACGAAGCGGAGCATATTTGACCCTTAAGAAAATCTCGACCGAAGCAAGCCAACTAAGCGCACAGGGAAGGGGCCATTTCCTACCGGCGAAACAGTCTTCTCGAGTCGAATAATTTACAGAACGCAGTTGAGATGCGGTAATCCATGGATGACCACTGCCTGAGAACGAGAAAGAGCTCTTCAACTCATCGACACCCATTATTCAAGTTGCTTCTGGGGCGTATAGAGGTCACTGGCACCCCTCAGCCACACTTCTAGCTTCGACTTTCGACTAGCCAAGTAACACGGTCTACTTGGAAGGTGCAGTTATACCTTTCGCAATAGCGTTTGACTGCTTTTTGTATGGGAAAGCCCTGCGCCTCGCCCCAGGTCCAATCATCACCACAGAGCACTGCCCCCGGGAAATATTTCCTGGATATTTCAAGCATTTCAAAAGACTTATCAGCATCCAAGTATACGACATTAGGGGTGATCTCTTTCGCAATCGCCCCGCAGACGTCTGAGAAGTTCCCCTTGACCGCCAAGAAACGATCTTTAAACTTCCTCAAGTTTGAAAGCACACAGTCCAGTGCACCATGCCTCCGCAGCGAATCTTTCAGCAGTTCTACATCGGGGACGGGGTCCAGCACCCGACGCATCCAAGGCAGGTCCTCATCTTGATAGCGCTGGATAATTCTTTCCCAGCCATCACCAAAAGTATCCACACCGACCACTACGACATCTTCACGCAATTCAAGCCACCTGGTAGCCGACCCTCCCAGAAAAACACCAACTTCCAAAACAACTGGATTTGGGAGCTTCAGTATTAGGTCGTCCACCAGTTCCTTACCACCCCCATCTAGGGAAACAGGGAATGAATCTATCTGATCTAAGTGATCGGCACTGGGCCAGTCAGCAAATAGTTTTCTCGATTCCACAGACTGCAATTTCTTTGCCCTAAGAATTTATTACGCACTGCCGTGAAGCATATCCTTTATATCGGCGCCTGTTCTACATGAACTCGCTTGTTTATTTCAAAATACAATTGTCATGCTTTTTCAAAGCGCAGTGACTTCTTCTTGATCTCAGTCCGCGATAGCTCTCAGTGCAAAAATAAGCAAATCGGGCGCTACGACCCCATGCTCCCCGTTCTGCGGAACAGTTAGGTACTCAAGGCCAGCTAACTTTGCGAGGATTTTAAAATGTGGCCGAGCTGGCCCATACGGGTTTACTTCTATAACCGCGCTGCCTGGTTGCATCCATAGGCAGTTAGTTAACCCCGCACCGTGTTGCCCAATTACGATTCGCGCGGATCTAAAAAGCTCAACTTGTTGATTGAAGCTGAGATGTTCGAGCTGAACATGCACCGGAGTAAGACCTTCCAGACAGCTTTCCTTAAGCGCTTCCCAAATCTCTGCCTGATTTGGTAATGATCGTCTCAGGCTTCCGGATCCCGGCAGCGCACCAGGCGGCGGGGGCGTTCGTTCAATGAACACCAGCTTATCCGGTTTTCTTTGGGCCTTTGAGTCAGTTGATTCCAAGACATCTGCGCGGAGTTGCTTTATCTCGCCTTTCCGACAATGAATGATCTTGGGGTTCATACCGAACAGATCCACGCGTACTAGATCAGGGCTCTCCAAAGCAGAAGAGATGAACTCGAATCTGCTCCCGTAGACCTGCGTTACAACAGATTTGAAAGAGCCAACATCGGGCAGGATTATCGCATTGTTGCCTGGACGCTGCCTGCCTAGCACACTCAGTGGAAGCATGAGGTCAACAACGAAGTGGTAGTAGTTGTCCATTGCCCCCATTCCGGTCTTCGGGGGGTGTAACTGCAATATCACGCTCGCTCCTCGCCGGCTGGCAGCTGCAACAGCATCAATGTGTTTGAGGGCATGGCGCCTATAGCTTCGACGCCTCAAGAATCGACGGAAGCGATTGAGGCTGAAATCGCTCATTGCGTAAAGCGCACTTTGGGACTGCAGTTATGATTTAAGCCTTCATTAATCATTTTGGGGTTTCTCATTGATCGATCCGTCGCTCGCGGTTGCAGGTCTGTGAGAGCATACAAGATCAGATCGAACTTATGCGTCGCACTGAGCCATACAGTCTAGCTATAACCACGGAGCAGCCTCAGTTATCATTGTCGCCTGGCCATTTTGACCAATAAACCGTGAAAACTGTCTATCTCCACATTGGCAATTTCAAGACTGGAACTTCAGCAATCCAGAAATACTGCTCCGATAACCGGGAGGAGCTTCTGAAGGCTGGGTGCTGCTACCCCCTCTCCGGCCGCCCTCATGGACAAGTCACAGGCAACAGCCATAGTGCGCTATCACTTAGTTTGTTGCAGGAGTTGGGCGTAGGAGTTCCCCTGTGGTATCGGCACGGTGCGAGTTTCTCGCAGGTTGCCCATGGCCTTCTTGAAGAGTTAAACACGACGTCAGTGAACACCGCCCTAATCTCATCTGAGGAGTTCTATCGGTTTGCAACGCTAAAAGCTGAACACGAGGATGCGACAAAGAGGCAACTTCAGGCGCTTTTCCAGAGCTTTGAAGTGAAAGCTGTTATGTATGTCCGGGAACCGCTAGATTTCGCGAAGTCATGGTACAACGAGGTCAACAAGTCCTCGCTACCTATAGGACGCTTCTCCGACTTCCTATTCAATCTACCACTTGGATACATCGACCCCCGCATCAATGCTGGCTTCTGGCGGCAGCTCTTTGGGCATGAGTCGCTTATCTTGAGGCGATACGATCCGCAATCGACGCGACATATAGAAGGGTTGCTGGAAACCCTTGGACTAAACGCCGATAGGCTACCCCCTGCTTCCAAGGAACGAGTCCACAAGAAAAGAGATGAGAACACTCTAGAGAGAGACAGGCTCGCTAAGATTCACGCAATAAAGTCCGAGAAAGAGAGAAACTGGTGGCTCAAAAGGAACTCATTGGGGTCTGCGGAGGGAATGTCTACCTTCCAGCAGAAACTCGAGTTTATCTCCCAAGGCTACGAGACATTCTGCGAAACTGAGGGGATAGATCCAAGTGAGAGCAAGCTAACCCTCGAGGCAGTGCTTCAACACCAGAAACAAGTAAACCCAGATAATGTGATGCCTCCCTCAAAATTGCAGACCCAAGTTCAAAAAGTTCGAAGCCGCTTGCGGCGGAAGCTTAAGCGATAAGCCTGGAGAGATCGCAAGTGGATTTGACTTGTATCCCTTACATGGCTCGTACTGGGCAAGTGAGGACGTGCGATGGTGAAGTCATAAAATGAACG
>SPKZ01010912.1_pt1 | contig 13364 bp, 12 predicted proteins | sample 2456571 | NCBI WGS metagenome assembly SPKZ01 (sample SAMN11192286, study PRJNA482655) | marine metagenome | biome: ENVO:00000447; feature: ENVO:00000244|ENVO:00000211|ENVO:00000569|ENVO:00002023; material: ENVO:00002151; isolation source: ocean water from marine abyssalpelagic zone ...
AAGTCTGAGAGGTTGTAGGCGCCGAAGCCCCTCGTTCCGTTGGACGTGCCCAGCTTGACGATGCAGATCGCAAATTCTTGGACATCAAGGTTGCCCGATGACTCGTTCTCTGCAGCTGCTTGCAGTTTGAGGACTTCATCCGCAGTACGTGCGGTGTAGATTACAGCACCGGCAGCGACAGGGTTGCGGCAATCGTTCGACCCTCGGGCGTACCCGGTAGTGATCGAGCCGAATACAGGGGATCCGTCGATCTCAAGCCTGGCCACTCCGTTCCTGCGCGCACCGAGGCTGTTGTAGAACTTGACGGTGAAGCAGATCAGGTAGTTGGTTTCGCCAGCTAGAGTGATCTCGTCGTTGTTGGTGACGGTGTTGTGCGTGTACTCGCTGTCGATCCTGTCCTGGGTGTTGATCTGCAGATCGGTCCAGGTCAGCGCTGTCTCACGCACTGCACCGGGCGGTGTGACCACCGAGTTGGTGAGGGTCTGGGAGGCAGTGCCTCTGCCTAGGAAATACTCCCAGCCGTCGTCGAGCTTGACGAGAGATATGTGCCCCTCGCCAGCTCGGCGGGTCAGCAGTCCTGAGCCCGTGTTGCTGTCCTTTCGGCTGTGGCCGATGGTCACGGTGTCGTTAGCGGCCAGCTCCAAGATTGTCATCCCGCAGGAGCGGCCCACGTTGCCGTCGCTGGCCCTGCGGACGTAGGACGAGTGCTGCCCGTAGAGCTGGTCGGTGCCATTGATCCTGGGCGCAGCCAGGAGCTCCGAGCGGGTGGTGCCTGTGGCATCGTGCGACTGGCTGCTCACCAACAGATACGGACCCGCATCCGTCACCTGGATCCCCGTCGTCCCGGACAGCGTGAAGCTGCCCGAATCGCGGTAGACTTCGGTGTCGAACTCGTAGTCCGCAGAGGTCCCGGAGTTGTCGCTCTCGCCCCCGGTGACCTCTCGGAGGATGCAGCAGTCGCCGAGGGTCATAGCTCAGACGCGATCACGCCTCCGTCAGGTCGATGACTCCGTTCGCCGACCATGTGATCTTGAATTCGGTGTTCGAGCTCGACTGGTCGGTCGTGAAGTCGATGTAGCGGATCACAGGAGACGTGCCCGGTGTGCCGGTGTCCTTGTAGATGACAGCACCTCGAGCAGTGATCGTGGAGCTCGCCCACGAAACATCGTCACCATCGACGATGGTCTTGTTGAGCGTGTCGTCCTGCGTGATGTTCACGTTCGCGATCGTCTCGCCGCCAGCAGTGTAGCCGGTGCCGGAGACTTCGTTGGTGCTCACGTCGTCGATGAAGTCGTGGCCGTCGCGAGCGGTCTCGTCGAAGGTGTACGAGCTCGTGACCAGCATGACCTTGAACGTCTGGCCGGAACCAGTCTCGAAGTCGAACTCGCCTTTGAGGAGGTTGGTGTAGAAGTTGTTGTAGTAGCCGGAGGCCATAGCTCAGTTCCTAGGGGTAGACGTTGGTGTTCAGGATGGAAGACCCCGGCGTCGGGGGCTTGGTGTCGGGCTCAGGAGTCATGACCAAGAGGCCTTGAGACTCCTCCCCGACTTGCTCGTCGCCGCGGAGCAGCTCCATGTTCTCTTCGATCTCGTTGTTCAAGCGCGTGAGCTCGACCTCGAGTTCGGCCTCGGGCATTTCGCGAATGAAGGCTTCGCTGTTGTAGATCTGCTGGACAGCGTTCCCGTCCACCGAGGACCAGCGCAGCTTGCGAAGGAGCTCGTAGCGGATGACCAGGACTTCGGTCGAGCTGGCTACAGCCCGAAGCGTCTGGTCCACGGTGGTGGGGTTGACAACAAAGGGGATTGCAGAGAGGTAGGAGACTCTCTTCTCTCCCAGCTTGCGGAGGAACGTCAGTCGGCTGTCGAGCAAAGCCCTGCGAATCAGAGGCAGGGCACCGGAGTCTCCTGTCGCGCCCGACAGGCGTAGCTCGGAGAGCAGTGCCTCCCACGCAGAGAGGCTGCCCTTCGCCACTACGAAGAGCGGCGGGGTATCCTCGAGCCCTACGACAGCGGCGGGTGCGCCGAGGGCGAGCGGGGCGGCAGCGACGGAGACTTCGGCCACGACTTACGCCTGCGCGACTTGGTCGCCGTCTTGAGACGCTGCGGACTGCTGGGCCACGAAGTCTTGCGACAGGAAGGCGGCGGCCTCCTCCGGCGTCGAGAAGGGCTCTACGGTCGCGTCGATCTGGACGATCAAGCCGTTCAGGGCTGCTAGGTCCATGTTCACGAGCGAGGCGGGATCGTAGCCCCAGCGCCCCGGAGCCTGTCCGGTGGGCGCGGCCTTGGCGGGGCCGGAAGCGTTCGGGTCGATGACTTGCCCGGCTCCGGTCGGGTTGCCCGGCAGCACTGCGGCAGTCTGCTTGGCGTCACGCATCGGTGCTTCGATCAGGCCGGTGGCGTCATCGAGGATGACCTTCACGACGCGGCCCTTCTTCTTGAACTTCTCGATGTCCTCGAGCGTGAGGCCCAGACGGGTGAGGCGCTCTTCGTCCTGGTGCGGGAGGACGGTGTTCTCTTTCAGCAGCTTGTCGGTGCCGGTGACGATGGACTTGCCCGGAGCGACAGCGTAGACGACTTGGTCTGACATGGGTTCTTTCCTTTGAAGTGTGAGGGTGGAAGGGGAGGGGCTCGGTTCAAACCCCTCCCCGTATCGAAGGACGTTCGGTCTAGGAGAGGACGTCCATCGAGACCGTGGCGTTCGGGCGCGGGAACCACGGCAGCGGGCGCGAGTGCGCAAGCAGCATGAGGTGGCTCGGATCCGGGTTGGTCCAGGTCTTCGAGTAGATGCGGCCGATGAACTGCTGGGCCTCGTAGGCATCCATGTCGGGGATCGCACCCCAGTACATGGTGGCCTCGGAGCCCGGCGTGGCCGACACGAACTCGACGTAGTCCGGACGGATGAGGTCGGTGCTGGTTCCGTTGACCGAGAGCTTGCGCGGGTACTTCCAGCACTGGACGCCGCAGAAGTCGCCGAGGTAGATGGCGCCATCCGCCTGGTACTGGCGGCGCAGGTCCATCTCGCCCGTGAGGACTCCGGAGTCTTGGTTGAGGAGCTCGCGCACTTCAGCGTTGCGCATGAAGTACGTCGCCGCGTCGGTGCCCATCAGGGCGTGCGTCACCGAGAGGCCTTCTTCCTCGGACACGAGCTGCTTGGCGAGATCGAAGTCCTCGTAGATCTTGATGCCGGCAGCGGAAGCGTTGTCCCACTCCTTGGCCGTCGCGAGGTCGATGTCGTGCGTCGAGAGACGCGGAGTCGTGATCTGGAAGTTGGCCTGGTCGTTGACTTGGTAGGCGATCTGGCCCTGGAGGAGCTGCGAAACCAGCAGCTCGATCGAGTTGTCGATGCGCTCACGAAGACGACGCTGCTGACGGCCGATGTAGCGCTGCGCCGAGCTCAGGGTGTCGCCTGCGACCACGTGGATGCGGTCGCCAGGACGGCGGTCGTTGAGCAGGCGGTCGGGCTCGATCGGACGAGAGACGCGGATGTTGGGCGTCTCGACGGTCGCGAAGGTCTCGCTGTCGCCGCCGACCATGATCGAAGCGCCGTTCTTGCGAACGAACGGCGCGGTCTCGGCTTCGCCCTCGAAGGTGCTGAGTTCTGCGGTCTCGGTCTCAAGGATCTCCTCGGTCTGCATGAGCAGACGGGTGAGGAAGGTGCGCGTCGGCTTGACCCGGTCGATGACGCGGGACAGCGTGCCTCGCTGGAGGAACTGTTCGGTGCTGACCATCTCTGTGGTACTCCGTTAGGAAAAGGGTTTGGGTGAATCAGAGAGCGGTCAGCTCTACTGGACTTGGTCGAGGCCCTCGACGTGCATGTTCTTCTCGCGCATGCTGGCGGCACGGAGAGCAGTGTCGATGTTGCCTTCGGTCGGCGAGCCGCCGAGGAGGGCACGGATGGCCGCGGTGTTGACGTCGTCGCGGTGCAGTCGGCCTGCGACCATGACGTTGAGCAGGGTCTCGGTGTTGTCCGAGCCGCTGTCGTTGATGGCGCCGCCCTCCATGAGGATGCCGCTGATGACGTTGGTGCCGTTGCTGCCGCCCTGCTCGAACACGACCCACAGGTTCGTGGAGGTGTTGAAAGCGACCGGCGTGCCCTGGACGAGAGTCGCGCCGCCAGTGACAGCCGCGAACATCTTGGGGCGAATGCCGGCGTCGGCCGGGTACAGGCGAAGCTGGTCGCCTTGAGTGTTGGAGTTGTAGAGCTCGTTGGTTTCTAGAGCCATGTCTCAGATTCCTTGGAAGAGGTTCGATCGAGAGGGTTAAGGGACAGGCCCTGTGGTTACTCGTTGTTCAGCCAGTCGGCGACGTCGTCGGCGGCCTTGGCGCACTCGGCGTTCTCCTTGGAGAGGTGGGCGTACTCGCCCTTGCCCTTCTCTTTGGAATCGCCGCCCTGGGTCGAGCACTTCTCGAACTTGGCGATCTGCTTGCGCAGACGGGTGACTTCCTTGTCGCCCGGCTGGGGCTCGAGGTCTTCTTCGTTGCCTTCGCCCTCGTCGGACTTCTGGAGACCCGCGAGCTGCTCCTGGTACTTGGCGACCGACTCGGGGTCGTTCCAGTCGACGCCCTTCTGCAGGCTGTGCTTGCGGAGCTTCTGGACGTGCTTCTCGATGTCGTCGGGGTTGGTGCGGTCACCCTCGAACTTGACTTCGTCGTCGGACTTCTTGACCTCGGTCTTCTGGGGCTCGGGGTCGGCCGGCTTCGGGTCTTCGGTCTTGCCGAGCGCCTTGCTCAGAACTTCGCCGATACCTTGCGTGATGGTCTTGGCGAGAGACTCGTTGTTCTCTTTCAGAACTTCGGTGAGCTCTTCTTTTTTCATGTCGATGTCTTCTTCGGTAGGGGCTCCGAGCCGGGCGGCCAGAGCTTCGAGAATGGTGTCTGTAGACGACTCCTTGGAGACCGTCTCCACTCGTGCGGGGCCAAAGAGGCTGACGCCGTCCCATTCTCCCGCCCGATACGCCTTGCGCAGATCCTCGTTGTCGATCTGCATGCGGATGGCCCAGGCGCCGTCGATGTCGACGTCGCGGCCGAGCTTGTCCTTGGTGCCCTTGAACTCGCTGTCATCGGCCTTGACGATGAAGCACTCGGTGACGTAGGCCGCCTCGCGAGGCAGCACCTCTTGGTTGTGCCTGATGTCGATCTGGGCTCCGTTGCGCATGAACGACTTGCACATCGTGGCGATGGCTTCTTTGTCTGCGAAGTGCCCGTCCGCGTCGTCCAGGCCCGGCGCGTAGACCAGCGCGGTGAGCTGCCCTTGGTCGTCCAGGAGGTCGTCCTTGACGAGGGTCGTGATCTCGCTGTCCCCGCCGTCTCCCTTGTAGAGGACTTGCATCAGGTTCTTGCCGCTCGGGCAGAGCGAGATGAACTTCACGTCGGCGTCCAGAATGCGGGTGCGCTTCTTCGTCATGGCAGTGGTGTCCAATAGGTTACAACTGGACAATGGAGCGCTTCCGTGCGAGATTGCAAGTGGCTGCTACCAGGATTCCGCCTATCTCGCTACCCCTAGCACAAAAGAATTGCCAGATGATCCAAGCAAGCGAACAAGAAGTCCTTCAGCACATGCAGGTCGGAAGGGCTTCGAGCCCTCTCTACTTGTCCCTCGGAGAGAAGGAAGGGCAGTCGTGGATCGAGAATCTGTGCAAGGCCCTCGGCAGCGAAGACGGCGCGAGCAACCAAGTCTCGCTGTCGGGCGTGCGCGGCTTGCCGTTCAACATCCCGGCGATCAAGAAGCTGTCGATCTCCAACCCGCACCATGCTGCATGTATCCGAGCCAAGAGGGCTTCGACCGTGGGCATGGGCTTCGTCACAGACGGCGACACTGACGAGAACATGGAGCCCGCTCGTCGTCGGAAGTTACGGTCCAAGGCAGCGCGCTTGCTAGACCCTCTCTGCAGAGTGTCGTTCCAGGACGTCATTGACGATGTCGACGAAGAGGTCTGGCAAGTCGGCAACGGGTACATGGAGGTTGTGCGGGCTTCCGAGGGCGAGAAGATCACCGGCATCTACCACGTGCCGGCCAACGACATTCGCATCTACGTCGAGCAGAACGGACTCGATTGGCACTACGAGCAGTCCGACAGCGAAGGCGGAACGCCTAAGAAGTTCGCACGCTTCGGTGACCTTGAAGACTTCCGCGCTCGGATGAACATTCCCGGCGACCAGCGGGTCGCAGAGATCATCCACTTCCGACTGCCCAGCTCGCACCATCGTTGGTACGGCTACCCCGACTGGCTGGCAGCGGTGAGCTCGATGGAGCTGTCGTCCTGTCTCCACCAACACACGCACGACTTCTTCCTGAACCGAGGCGTGCCGGAGTTCATCCTCTTCCTGCTGGGCCGCAAGATCGACGGCGACAACTGGAAGCGCATCGAGAACTCCATGAAAGCCCACATCGGCAAGGGCAACAGCCACAAGTCGATGGTGCTGAACCTCACCGACACCGACATGAAGGTGCAGCTCGAGAAGCTCGCGCTGGAGGGCAAGACCGACAGCAAGGACTTCTCTTCGCTCGCCGACGCCCTGGCGCTCGAGGTCGTTTCTTCGCACGGCGTGCCGCCTCTGCTCGCTGGCATCCAGATTCCTGGCAAGCTCGGAGCGACGAACGAGCTGCCCAACGCCCTGCGGGCCTTCCAGCTGCTCCTGATCGGCCCTGCCCAGCGCTCGTTCACCACGACCCTGGACTGCACGCTGGGCGATCCGGACCTCAACGGCGGTCTGGGGCTGACCGAAGGCGACTTCGTGCTGCGTGCGATCACCGACGAGCTCGACCTTGAGCAGATGGCGACCTCGGCTTCGATGCGCCAGACGGAGCCGGAGGCAGCCGCACAGGGCAGGGACCTGGACGACGGCCTGCGCGACTGATGACGCTCACCACGACGACACGAGAGGCCTTTAACCGGCGCGTGCTGCTGCGCATGCTGCGGCTCGCGAGAGACCGCGTGAGGCCCCTCGTGCCGTCTCGGACGCTGCGCCGGGACATGCAGCTGTTCGTGGACAGGAGCGAGCGAGGCATCCTGCAGTTCCCGTACTACTGGGCGGTTTACGTCCACGACGGCCGCGGGCCCTTCGGTGTCCACAGCCGAGCCCGTAGGGGGCGCAGGAAGCCGTCCGTCATCGTTTGGTTCAAGAACCCGAAGGATGACCCCAGAACCAACGGAGGGCGAGACTACCCGCGCAGAGAGCGCCAGGTGCGGCAGCTCACGAGGGCTCAGTACGAAGAGGGCCTCAAGCGCAACCGCCAGCGCTCGAAGGGCAATCCCTTCATGGTAGTCGTCAAGCGTGTGAACTCCTCGCGACCGGGAGTGCCCTTCATTGACCGCGGCCTACGAGGCTTTGATCGCTTCGCAGGCCGCATCGCGCAAGAGGAGTTCTCTCGCCTGGTCAACGCTGAGATCTTCAGCGACGAGGATTCTGTCTCAATTCGACTCTGAGCCGGGCGTTCTCAGCCCTGAGTCTTTTGATCTTGTTCCTCTGGGTCTCGACGAGAGCCTCCAGCCTCTCGATGAGCTCTTCGGATTCTTCGAGCTCGCTCAAGAACTCTCTGATGACGGGCTGGTTCAACACCCGCTCAACGCGAGGATCTTCGGCAACGGGCTCCTCGCGCACCGGGCGTTCTTCTCGGACGGGCTCCTCTCGCACTGGACGTTCGGGCCGCTCCTCTCGGACAGGCTCTTCGCGCACGGGCGGCGCCTCAAGGCCCTCGTCGATCGCTGCCTTGAAGAGACACGCCGCGATGGCCGACCACTTGAGGTCGCCGGAGTGACCGTTGTTGGTGTCGCGCTTGATGACTTCGAGCGCTTCTTTCAGCGTCGATGCCCCAAGCCTCGCAAGGACTCGTTCGGCTTTGCCGAGCAGAGCGTCCGCGGCGAGGCCGTTGGTGATGACTCCCGCTCCCCACGACGTGGCTAGGTTGGTGCCTACGATGTCGGCAGGGCCTCGCTTGCCTCCGTTGACCTCGAAGCCGCTGGAGTCTGTGAAGAAACGCGCCAAGTAGTCCATGGACTTCTCGGCCGTGAAGTAGAGCACGTCGTTCTCCAGGACAAGATTGGAGATCAGTGCTGCAGTCGCACAAATCTCAGTCTGGAACGAGTAGGTGGCGCGGGTGCCGTCTTGGAGCTGCTCGCCTCGACTGTTGCGGCTCCAGGGATTCGAGCTCCAGTGCTTCTCTCCCTTGCCGACAGACTGCACGAGACCGTTGTCTTCCCTCGCTGCAACGATGTAGGCTCCTTGGAGGACCGAGTGCCATTGTCGAACGTGGCGTGCCTTCTCTGAAAGATGGCCAGGGCGATCGTGCAAGATGCCATCCAACGTCGCTGCAGCGTACAGCGTCCAGCCCTCATCGCGATCCCAGTAGCCTTTCACGCCGTTCGCGATCTGGCCCGGCCAGTTCATGCCGGCAGAGGGGAGGTGCGGGATTTCGTTCCACAGGAAGCAGCACCGAGCGTAGTAGGTCTCGAGGGCCCAAGCACGCTCGGCACTGGTGTCGGGCAGGTAGTGGATCAGACCCTCAAGGCCCCACTTGCTGCGTGTCCAGTGCTCGTCGTTGTGGTTCTTCCAGCGCTCGACCTCGTTCTCGTAGTAACAAGTGCCGATGTTGTGCGTGCCGGGCTGAGTGTTCTTGTTGAGGAACGGATGGCGAGCGTTGTCCGAAGTGCCTGCGAAGGCGTCGAACGCATGCAAGTCGGGGAAGTCCTGCGGCGCGAGGATGTTGCCGGTCTCGTCGATCAGCACGTTGTGCGTGCGGGTCGCTTGGCGCATTGCCATCTTCAAGCAGTCTTCCAAGGACTGACCACTGCCGTAGACCTCCTCAAGCGGTGTGATCTGCACCCCGTAGCCTCCGGCGTCGTCACCTTGGCGATCGTTGCCGTAGGGCCAGTAGGGGCCAAGGTCTGGTCCCGGTGTGCGCAGCCCCGGCAGTCGGGGCTCGTAGCTGCCCATGACCTCTTGAATGACGCTGCGATCGACAGGAAGGGCGCCGAAGCTGAACAGCCGCTCGGCCGGCGCAAGCCCTCGCGGCGACGGGCGGCCCGGCCCGTACACGCAACGCCAAGAGAGTTCGACGCCGGCAGCGATGTAGTGCTCACCTCTTTGCAGAGGGGACAGAAGATGCAGCGACTTCCCGTCGTCGCCACCTTGCGCTGAAGGCCAGCCCATCATGTTGAGGCCGGTATCGGAGTCGGTCTTCATCCGCAGGGCTTTGAGGTAGATCTTGCCACTGCAGTCCTCGGTCTCGGGGTAGGTGATCCCCGAGATCTTGACCATGAAGTTCGTCTTCGCCGACCGCGTCGGTGCATCGAAGAAAACGCTGACGATTGCGAAGGGCCGCTTGAAGCCCTGTTTCAGCACGTAGCGCTGGATGTTCTCTTTCTGGTTTTCCCTAACCGGGAAGCACGTTGCCACAGAGCCGTCTGACAACATCGCATCGAAGGTCAGGTCGATCATTCGTCTTCTCCTACAAGATTCTTTCTTCTGCAACTTGTTTCAGTCCCCAGTCAGCCAGGCCGATGGCATCGACCACGTGTTTCCAGCCTGTCGGCTTGATGAGCCGAGCGCCATCGACTTCTTGAAGATCCGAGACTTCAGGGATGCAATAGCGTGCTTTGCCTGTCCCACGCATTGTGTAGTCGATGCCGCGCTTGGTAAGGACTCGGGCCTGCATAACGTCTTTCGGGATCGAGCCTCTCCACTCCATCGGCGTGGGGACCTTGACCAAGGCCAGCGTCGAGGACCGCGCCAGCGCCGCAGCAGCGCCAGTGATCGGCCCCAGCTTGAGGATGCTCGACCAGTTCTTGGTCTTGCCTCCCGCATAGATCTGTTGGCCCTCCGCCACGATCACAGCCAAGTGCGTCACCTTCAGTCGGTGCAGCCAAGTCGGCATTGTCATGGCGAGGGCCTCGATCATCTTCGCGACGGCCATCTGACCCTTGTGCTTCGAACCGACCTCGACCACTGCGAGGCCCTTGATGCCCTTTGTAGAAGTCAATGCCAGCGCGGTGTGGTGCGTGTCAGGGTCGATGCCCAACGAGAAGATCTCCATCAAAGACTTTCCGGTGCATAGGTCTTGACGATGTCCTGAAGTCGTCCGATTTCTTGCGCCATTTGTTTTACGGCTTCGAGGTCGAACACTACAGCTCGGCGACGGCCCATCAGAGCCCGCGAAGCAGACAGCATCCCCAGAGCCTGGACGTTGTGGTCTCTTCTGACCTGGTCTGCTTGCCGGTGCGTCGGCGTAATGACGATGTGTTCAAGATCGGGCGCCTTAGCTGCCGCAGCAGTAGTATGTCCGACGCCTCTGGGCAGGCAAAGAATCCAATCGTAGTTGTGGTGGGTCATGCTTCCTTCTCCTCTGCGGGCAGCGCGGCGATCAGGGAAACGACTGCTGGGGTGCTCATCGCTTCGAGAACGGCGCGAACGAGTCCATCCCGCTCCCCCTCCAGCCTCCGCACGTAGGCGAGCAGGGCGCTGGTGTCGTTCGCGAGTGCTTGTTTGAGCACCTGCGGAGCCGGTCGCGCTCCGGCGTGTGCTTACTCATCACATCTCCTCCGGGGGTTGGACGATCACAGGAACACGGAGCTCCTGCTGGTAGCGATCGTAGACTTCAAAGAGGAGTTCATACGGGATCGGCTCCTGGTACTCCTTCACAGCACCTCCGAGCTGGGGGTCCCAGCGCTGCAGCCACTCCGGACGCTTCAGGCCAGCAGCGACAATGATGCGCTTCGCGGCCTCGAGGCCATCGACCACAGCAGAGGCAGCTTGGATGCTGTCTTCATCCCAGTCTTCGGGGCTCATGTCTAGTTCAGTCCTAGCCACGGCGGCCTCCAAACAAGCGGGACAGATTTTCCGCATCGACGGCAGTTATCGGGCCTGTAGCTGGCGCCAGCGATGTGCGTCATGCGATGGCCGCAGTGAGGACACAGAGCGATACGGTGCAAAGAAGCCAGACGTTTTTGATAGTCCCTCAAGGACTCGTTCATCCTTCGGTGCGTTTCGGGGCCAGTGACTTTAAGATTCAAGAGGGCTCCCATACGGAAAGTCGGCCGTTGTTGAGGACTAGGTCGGCTTCTTTGTACCAGCGCCTCGACAGCGCCGGCTCGGCCGTGACGGGCAGTTGGGGGAAGACAGGCTTCATAGCTTGTTCCATGGTCTCGACGAGGTCGTAGGCACGCTCGTGCTCATAGCCGTCTTCGGGGATTTCGAAGAGGAGCTCGTCGTGGATGAAGTCCAGCGGACGCACGCCATGCGCCCAGGCCTGGCCAGAGAACTTCGGATCCCAGCATCGACGCACAGTGTCGAAGACAGCGATCTTCGCGCCCTCCGCGGTCGGCGACTGCAGGAAGTATCCATTGCAGACCGAAGTGTAAGTGCAGGCCGAGCGGTAGGCGCCCAGTGGAGTCGTGTAGGCGTAGCCCTGGATGGGCTTGCCGTGTCCGTCCGTGCCGACCACAGGCCAGCGGGGGTCCTTGCAGCGGTTGCTGATGAAGTCGAAGCCCAACTGGAACTCAGGCAGCGAGTTGATCCAGATTCGCTTCACGGTCTTCGCCTCTTCGGGCGTCATCTTCACGCCGTAGCCCTTGGCGAACGCGACGAAGGTATCGGCGCCTAGGCCGCCGGGGAACCCGAGGTCAACGGGCTTGGCGAACTTGCGCCAGTGTCCGTGGAACTGCCGGACCTCCTTGCGCGAGTCGGTCTTGCAGCGGTTGAACACCTCGTAGATGCTCATGTCGTCGCCGGGCACTCCGCCGCCGGCATCGTAGCTCGACCGGAACTCGTCGTTGAGGTTATAGGCAAGCTGCCCTCCCATCCAGCCATGCAGGTCCGTCTTGGCCAGCAGCAGCTCGGCGAGCTTCGAGTGCCCGAAGAGCTCAAGCTGCCGGTGCGCGGCGCTGACGAGCTCGATGGAGCTGTAGTCGATCGACAGGATGAGGTGCCCCGGCCGCGGCACGTAGCAGGGCCGAACGCGAGGATCGACGTTCTGACCGTTGAACGAGGGGAACATGAACGTCCCGTCGCTGCGCGTGCCTCCGGCGTAGCTCGAGGTCCGCGTGGTCTCGACGATGACGTTGAAGACCGGATGGACGATGTCCGCAGTCCTCCCGTCCGGGTAGCCCATGCGAGGCAGCTCGGTGGTGAGCAGCTTCTGCACCTTCTGGCGCTCAAGGTACTGCTCGAGCACGGGCGACAGGTGTGCCACTTCCTTGACGTACTCTTCTTTGCAAGAGACCCTGCGGGCGTGTTCGGGCAGCTCGGGGTTGGAGTAGATCACCTCGAGCCCGGCCTTCTTGCGCATCTGGCCGACAAGGTCTTCGAGCGCCTTCTTGTTGATCGAGGGCTTCTTGCCCTTCGTCATCTTGCTGAGGTCGTCGTCTTTTTCGACCGTCACTCTAGTCATCAGGTGTCGGACGTTGACGCCCTGCTCGGCGACGTCCTTCGGGACCTCCTGGTAGAGCCTGCGGAACGCTGCGGCGCTGGCGACGACGCGCCCTCCGGCCGTCATTTCGACGTTCTGGGGCTTGTCGATCTCCGACCAACAGGCGTTGATCAACGTGCGCCTGGCAGCAGTGTCCATGCCTTCGAGGTCGATCGTCAGCTTGGGCTGACCGGAGCGCTTGTAGGGCCGCGGCTCTTCGCCAGGGCGCAAGACCCCAGCGCCTACCAGGAGCTGCAGCTTCTGCGGGCTCGTGGCGTCCTGGAGGCTCACCGAGAGCTGTTCCTTGAGCTCGGCGTCGATCGCCATGCCGTGGATGCTGATCATCCGCAGCGCGAAGTCCGCGGCAGCCTGGAACTCGCTCGTGTTGAGAGAGCAGGGCCCGGTCGGTGCGATCTGTCTCTGCTGCTGGGCGTAGAAGACCTGCAGCGCACCTTGGGCATCTTCCTTGGCGTAGCGGGCGGCGTCTTCGGGGTACTCGTCGGCTCGCTTGCCGTCGAGGCTCATGTAGTTGGTGCGCCAGATGTCGTCGCCCTCTTTCTCCTCCGAGCGGTCGATGCCCAGATAGTCCTTCTCGAGCACCGACAGGGCGTAGCCGATCTTGGCGTAAGAGCCATCCGGCATGGGCTTGAGCGACAGCTTGCCGAAGTCTGAGAGGTTGAGGATCTTCTCTCGGCAGATGGTGCAGTGGATGCGCTCTTGCTCGTAGGCCTCCCAGATGAGCGACTGCAGCTTCGGAAAGTTGAAGTACAGAACGGTGAAGTCGAACGAGGCGTTGTGCGCGACGAAGTGAACCGAAGAATCTTGGAGGAGCGACTCAAGGGCAGACTCCAGGCCCTCATCGCCATTGCCCATCAAGTCGGTTTCGAAGACGTTGTCTTGGTAGACACAGGTCGAAACACAGACCAGCTTCGGCGCAAGATTCTGCGGCCCGATGAGGTCCGTC
>SPKZ01021809.1_pt1 | contig 13359 bp, 11 predicted proteins | sample 2456571 | NCBI WGS metagenome assembly SPKZ01 (sample SAMN11192286, study PRJNA482655) | marine metagenome | biome: ENVO:00000447; feature: ENVO:00000244|ENVO:00000211|ENVO:00000569|ENVO:00002023; material: ENVO:00002151; isolation source: ocean water from marine abyssalpelagic zone ...
AGTGTAAATCAATATAGCATGACATCATCTGATGGGATTTGCGTATACTACCCAGCAGATGACTATACAAGAAATCAAATAGAAATTTACGAAATGACCGAGATTGCTAAGGGTAGAGAGAGAGCGATAGAGAGACACACCGAGGTGATTATAGCTAAAGGTAGTGGCTTAGGTTATGTCAATTTGTATATAATGCAGCAAAAAAACAAGGTCGATGGAAACGAAGATAACTACTATATCGAGACTGACTCGGGTCGTTTCTTCATTGAAACAAGGGAGGATAATTCTTTATTTGAACCTGTAGCTGAATCACTATCACTAAGCCACCTCAACGTACACGCAGCGAAAGAGGAGCAGATTATAAAGGTATTCTCAAATGAAAACTTAGGATTTGGGGTGAAGAAAAAAGAGGGAATTAATTGTTTTCTTCTAGATAAGAATACGATGCTTATTCAAGATACAACCAAAACACATGACTCTATTGACTCAATTAAGAAAATTAAAGTATCTAACGATAAAGGCGCTGTGGCAGTAATGCGAACGGTGTACTGGGATGGTGATGAGGACAATCAAGGTTCAACTTTTCATTATCACCCATCTGTTATATCTGCCGATAAAGAAACCTATTTCAAAATATTGGATGCTCATTACCCTGAAGATATTCTTGGTGATGAAATGGAATGTGGAGAATACGATCAGCACCTTTCGATATCAGTAAATAGCTCTGGGTATATTTTTGATAAAGACACTCCCAAAGATCATAGTGATGTATTTGGCTTTAGGGCTAAAATCCTAAAAGGAAATGAGACTGTTGAAGGTGAGGTCGTTCTAGTAAATAAAGAATTTTTGAACTCGATGTATTCACTAGATGAGCAAGGGTTAACTGTACATATGAGTGATTACTCTGAGGTTTATTTGGAGCTAGGTAAAGCATACGAAGTAAGTGGGCATTCATTTCGTAGCGACAAAACATTCACTGAAATACCTAATGGTAAATTCAAGAAAATGACTGAGCTTGAAAACGAATCTAGTATTCCTTTCTAGAAAATAAAGCGCCTCCTTTATTTATGTAGGGGCGCTTATATAGCGTACTATCTTGTGTTTGAATAAGATACCTTTAAGCCAGAAGATCCTTCCCAGTTACCCTGGTACTATAGCGGTAATGTCAGGGTTGTATGGTAGGGTTTGTGATCAGCGCTACTTCAGGTTTTACACTCTACTGGTTATTAAAAATGACTCAACCATACACTCATAAATCTCCAATGGAGAGCCATCTTTACTTGCAATGTAAAATTTCTCATTAAAATGAAATAGCACATCAAATTCACGGCCAGACTGAAGTAATTCAGAAATTGAATTGCTCCATTTCTCGTAATCAAAAGATATCATTTCTGATGTAGGCAACCTATCTTCATTGATTTTTAGAGCATCTTCTTTGATGGTGATATTAGCGAAATTGCCAATGCGTGCATCATTAATGACTGATTCGATCATGTAATCAGGTAACTCTATTGAAGAAAAATCATCTTGAAAGACAGTGAAATCATCCACGGACAAGAAGCCAGTATGAACATCGAACTCACCGCCTTGCTTGAGCATTTCAGAAATGGATTCGCGCCACATTTTGTGCTCAGGAGTATAATGGCCTGCTGATACAGGAGTACGTTGAGCATCAATTTCTAAAGCATTTGGTTTTAAAGTTATTTTCATTACTTTCATGTTAAAAATCCTTTCTGTATCGCCGTGTCGCGATTACATTATTTATAGATGCAAGAGTGTTACCTAAATCTATTTTGTTGCACAGAAGCTTAAGTAGGGCCGATTAACGCCAGTATCTTAGCTGTCAACAATAACCGAAATAGGCATTTTGCTATATAGTTACCTTTTATTATAAACTCGACCTATTAAAGATAAATCCCGAAGGGCTTCTACATCTGACTTCTCTTTACAACTAGACTTACTGCCATGGTTAGTATATTTGCTGCTATAATTCTGCTGATGAACACTCCAGATCTCCATTAATTTAATTAGCTCATCCTGCTCATAGTATTTTGTAAACATTAAAGAAATTTCGTTAAAATGACTATTTATCATTTCAAAGTTTATCACTTCTATTTTTTTTGCATAATGACTAATTAAAAGCAAGCTAACAATAATCTTGTCCGCATATTTTAACCTTACGTTTAAAAAAGATGCTGACTTTGAAAACATATAAGCAACAAACTCCAGATCTCTTTTTTCACAATAGGATACGTATCGATTATTTCTTACGTAACTTTCATAATCAACAAAAAAATAACCTAACGCAGAGATATCAAAGAATGCTGTCAGTTCAGGGTGATAACTGGAGACTTCCTTGCCAATACTTAACCATTTATCGCTATCCTCGGAATCAATATCCTGATAGTCTTCACCTTCTAATTTCATCGCATCTTCTAGCATGAAGTATTTACCATCAAACGCGATAGAAAATAATGGTCTTACATCCTCACTGCTCAGTGAGTTCAAATATTCTAAAACTTGATCCGCTATATTGTAAAGAGAGTCTTTAATAGCAAAGTGCTGATCACATAAGTCCGCACTTAACAAATTATTGTCAATATTCCTTTTCTTTAACACTTCCCATTTTTTACTAGCTAAGATTATGTTTGTTTTCAATTCAGAATAATTACTAAAATCACGATCACTGACATATGATTGTCCATCAATAATTACTTCATTTTTAAAAGATGATTTCACCCACGACTGATAATCGTTTAATTTTGCGCTATATGCAGGGCTAAGATAAATGTCGCTTTCAGGCATGTAACTGGCATTTATAACTTCTTTCTTATACACCATAACTAAAGCTGAAAACACATCAGGTATGGTTTCACACAAGATAGGATAGAATGCATTATACCCTAGGTGTTTAATCATATAACCTAGCGAACTACCTTCTTTATCTTTCTTTGCGTGGTATACCTGAAGCATATGTGGAAGCTTCCAATATGGATTAGGACTATTTTCTTGAATAATGTATTTTTCAATAGGGATCCAAGCAAGTGGCAATACATATTCGTTAACAAATTCTTGAGTGCTAATTTCACTATCTAGTTCAGAAACTAATTTATCCACTGATCCCAAAGCAGAAACCAGGCTTTCGTATGTATCATGTGAAAATATTAAATTGCCTTTTACAGCGTAGTTAAATGGTGGGATAACCCCCAGATGATGTTGATCAATTATGATTTTTGGTGACACATAATTAGATAAAGCAGGGTATTCATCAATAATAAGAAGTCGTCCTTTGGCCCGTTGATCTTCATACATTTTTTTAAAGCGGTAATCATCAGTTGTTTTATAAAACGTAAGCTCTTTAAATGGGGTTTTTTTCAATATTGACATTAAGTCATCAGGTCTGACACCATACTTAAATAGCGCTTTTCCTACCATGCTAGCGTAAAAATCAGACATGACGACATCTTCAGAATGAAAGGTTGATTCAGCTACTTTATATACTTCATGGACGGAGTTATATCCGAATAAGAAAGCCAGTGTTTCTCTTGATTTATTCAAGCCAAGTTTTTTATCTGGCCAATGTCGGCCTATATACTTAGCTACTTTATTGAAGTTTTCTGGAAGATCGTTTGAAAGCACGGGTACGCGCATAATATTTACCTTTATAAGTTGCTGCCTAACACACGGATTTATCCGTGCAGTAGAGATTTTTTTTGAGTTATTTTTCTCAGGTTATCCACGATTTTGCCACGGCAGCGGCATGACACTGAGATGCCAGAAAGATAGTTAACCATAAAGATTTTTTTTAGTCTATTGGTTTTTTAGGGAATTAGATGTTTTCTTTAATCATGCTAATCATAACTGACAACGATCCTTTCACTTGAGAATTGCTTGTATTGATTTCCATTAAAGATAATTCAGTTAAACAACTCTTTTCTTTTTGTGAAAGATTTTTACTCTTCATCTTACTGAAAATAAACTTATCATACTTCCAGATCTCTTTTGAAGTCCACAGTTGAATCGACTTTTTAAACTCTTTAGGAAAGGAACGCAAGGGAAATGTCAGCATATCAAGATTATGACTTTTACAAAAGCACTCTAATTCTAGAAATGTATTTAAATTGCTTTCCCCGTATGAAATAATGGAGCGATTATTATTATCTTTTAATGCTCTATACTTACTTTTTGACTTTTTCAAGAAATCAAGAGGAATGTTAATTTCATCTTTTTCTAGTTTGAAATCTAGTTTGAACTCATCGTCTTCTATGGAAAATATCTTGGAGTTCAAGGATGATGTGAGTTTATTAAAGCGATCTTCGGATGAGGTAGGTATATAATCATTATTGCAAAGCCATGCGTATTTTATCGCACACCTGTACCATAGAGAGAATTCAACTACCTGATTTCCAAATAAGGTTTCATACAACTCTATAATCCCCTCATCAAACAGGTTATTTTCAATCTCTTGAATCTGCTTATTCAATATTAGATCGAGATTGGTTCTTATTATTGGCAACTTCATGTCCGCGACTGAAAAGTCTCTTTGTCCTGTTTTTTTACAGCAAAATGAAAGAAGGGCATTCATCACGTCAGGATTAATAGATTTCAATATTCTATCTAATAATTTACCAGATATATCTTCTTTATCTTTAACAAGATAGTTATTTATATCAGACTCACTAAATCCAAGAATTTTCTCAGCATAATAAAGAGAAAGAATCGATTTTAATATAATCGCTTTACTCTCATGCCTGTTAATAGAATCTAGGGCATCAATACGATCTGCAACCTCAATATATTTTTCAATACAGTCTTCTAGCATCCTAATATTTTTAAAGTTTAATGTGTCAATTGCGTCCATGAGAATGGGTTGCAATTCACTGTATAGGTGATCTGAAAAGGTATCTGTTAATATTTTAACTATATTTTCAGCACTTTGCCAAAATTCAATTGTTTTAGAAAAACACTTCTCAAGAACCTCCGTATCAGCAAGCTTTTCCGAAAAGGAAACTACTAGTACTGCGTTGTTATTATCGGGATTTTCTTCAAGCAAGTTTTGAAAATAGTATAATATTGATTTTTTAAGCTCTTTATTGTCAATGCGCTCTAAATCATCGATTATAAAGCAGGTGTTTTTTTGTTCGCCTATTATTGACTTAATAAAATTCTCAGCAAGTATGTCAGTAGCATCTTTTGCTTTTTTACTGAGGGATAGAAATAGCTTTCCAGGAACGCTTTCCTTACACTGTACTGAAAAACTTTTAGTTGAGGAGTTAGAAACATTACATTTACTAAATAATTTAGCTAGAAACTCATCTTTTGATGATACATCTCCAAGCCTAACATAAACTACATTCTTATAGTCGGTGTTTTCCGTTAGTTTGCCTTCTAGCTCTCTACTTACAAACTCTGATTTTCCTGAACCCCATTCACCATTTAGCAAAAACATTGGTTGGCGACGAAAGTTATTCATGTGATATATTATATGCTCAGTAAGATTCATTTATTACCCACTTATTTTTTTCTTAAAGATACCCTTATTATCTAACGTGTCAACCTAAAAATAATTCAAAAATCAAAGGCGTAACAAACTTTTCAGCTTAAATTAAACTTAAGCAAGGGTCAATATACACAAGGATTTCAAGGCCACCCCTTAGTTAATCACACTAGTACGGTGAGAAAGGCAGAGTAGGGCAACTTGGTATAATTGAGAGGAAGTTTGAATGAAATTAATTTAGTTGCGGTTATAATATGATGCATCTTTTAACCAAATGTTTTTCCATTCACTATAATAAGAGTATTTAGAAAATCACGTTACCAATATATAGAATATAAAAAATTGATTAAAAACATTGAATGCTATACATTAAAATAAAATAAAATAAATTAAAAGTTCAGTAACATGCATAATATAATACAGGAATTAATGGATCAGGCGATTGATAATGCAATTGATAATGCCGCAGATGCAATCAAAAGTGAGTTTAATGATTTTATTGATGAAGCGGAGGGAGCAATTGAGTTAGAAGTGCTTAAGAAAATAAGAATGAGTAGATTAAAAAACTTTTATTTAAACAACAATATAGCATTTAAAAACTGCATGCGTAGCATTGAATTTGCTAGGAAAATTAAAGAAGAAAATCTGTCAGCATCTATAATCTTTTCCTCGATGGCGACTGAAAGTGTTATAATTCAAGCCATCATAAAACCGCTAATTTATTGCAGTGTAACTAACGATGAATTATCTGCTCTTATAGCGGGCGAATTTAAAAAAAACATGGATATAAACAAGGCGAAAAAATATATAAATACCTTGATGATACCAATCATGGGTGAAGAATTCTCTTTGTCTAAAAAAACCATAGATCGCAATGGAAAAAATACCAAACCTAATCTATGGAATTCCAGAGTGGATATGGCATCTTTGAGAAATGAAATAGTCCACGATGCTGTAAGTTGCGAGTCATTGGAAGATGCAGAGTTTTCCATAGAAATTGCCAGTGAATTCATTGAAATGGCAGTCTCTATTCTGAACAGTGTCGATTTGCATCTCGATGAAAAATCACTAATTTCAGGAAACCAAACCTCTTTGTTTGGAAATTTAGAAAGTAATGAAAATGAATATGTAACAAAGGCATCAAAAAATCTTATTAAAAATCAACAGGTGACAAGTGCCGATAAATAGGGTTATCGGCTTTAACGTGAATTTCTGGCGACCTGCCTCGACCCGTCGATTGACTCTAAGTCGTTGATATTTAACATCTTATTTACCATAATCTAGATTATGCGCAGTATTTTGTTTATTGATTATTTTACCTATACGCCAATTATTTGCATGTCAGCAAGTGACATTTATCATTGACGTATAGAAAAAAATCTAATCTTACATCGTTCTAAAATATTAATTTTGCTCTTTACCTATCCTTTCAGCAATGAGAAGCGCAGCAACCATGCCAAACTCTAGCTCATCACATTGGATAAACATACTTTGCTTAGGATATTTGCGATCAGAATGTTTTGAGAAAGATGCTCCCATCCACATGTCAGCGCCACAACCATTAAACTTCCAGCCTAGCTTATGTAAGCATTTCACGAAATAAGTGGCCCTTCGATTGATATTCAGATTGCTGTTTGCATCAGGATAAAAGATTTGGATTATTTTTTTGTAAAACTCTTCGTCTTTATCATCACAAGTGCAAGAAAAGTACTCGTAATTAATGCTGTCAGAATTTACCTTTTTTTTCACGATGCTATTATTAATAATCATGGTATTACCCGTTGTCCGCTTTATTGATCTGTAGCTTCTCAATAATTTCGATAGCTACCGCCATGCCGTATTCAATTACATCTGTTTCGACCAATAAAGTGTCTGGAGTATCGCAGTCACAGAACTTCAAAATGTATCGAAGACCACCTTTACTATCAGGAATTGTGCATTTTACCCCCCAAAAGTACCAATCAGCGCTCATTACACCGTATATCATTCGTGTGGCCTCAACCCCTTGCTTATCACAATGATTATAGTCAACATGCTTGCTAACTAGCTGCTCAAAATACAGTTCTTTTTTATCACCGAAAGATGGAATCTCAATTGAGTACTTAACACCATCCTCCAGGATATCTTCGCCTTTTTTAGCTAGCTCGTGCTCTTCTTTAGTAAAATAGCCTGATAGCTTACTTTTTTTATATTCCTTTCTGCACACAGGAATACCTCTTATTGTTATCATCTTTTTCCCTTTACTATTATCGCAAATATTATAAATATAAATTTCTAAATCAAAAAGAAAAATTGGGCCAAACTGGGTGGTATTGGTGATCCATCTTAATGACTTAGAAAAAACATCTAAAAACAAGTATTACCCAAACGCACCACCAAAATTAAACATGAACATCCCTACACCTACTATCAAAGCAGCTACTACTAGCACTAATAATAACGGGTATAATACAACCCATTTGATGACCTTCCACGCTCCCATATCTTCAATTTGAGGAGCAAAAGATTTGTAATATAAAAACAGAGCTGCCAGGCGTATCAGCACGTATATAACCAGACTAACTAGCCCCAAAATTGAATAGCTAATAAATTCAGCACCAAGCATTAAATCAACAATGAGCATCAACCCATTCATGACAAGTGCTATCACTAAACCCGCAGTTATAAATCTTACTGCTAATTCTTTAGAGTCGTCACTATCATATTCATAATCAGATACCTTATTAAATATAAAAATATTAAAATACCCTGCAAAAAAACAACTTATAATAAAAGGGAAAATATTCAAAACCAATGTCTGAACGACTTCGGTAATCACTGCGATATAGACAGCTTCAGACTCAATGCCATATTGAGCAGCGCCCGACACCGCAATTGGATATGCTAAGAAAGCATATATAATACCAAGACAAAATATAATCGCCCCATTTACAAGCCACGGGTTAAAATCATTTTCTTCAAACCTTTCCATTAAATTCATTTTATTTCCTTTAATTTATAATGTGTCACATATTTATTTCACACTTAGTTGCTATTATTTTAATGCGACATTTTATTACTATTAACCATTAATAGTGAAGCTTTATTATTGTTTATTAATGATTGTAGTTCAATGTATATATACAAATAACTATCATTAACTTACCATAACCACCCTGCCCCTTAATAATCATTAATCGGTAAGCTGACACTTAATTTTTAGAAAGTTTTGTTTTATTATAATGGTTAGTAATCAATTAAAAGTAAAGTTCAACTTACACAATGATAATCATGTAACTACATGAAATAAAAACAGACAAAATTTAAATATAAGGTGATCAAAACTGCCTAAATACTTGACTGATAGTTACTTAATGGTATTATCTTCACTAAAAATAAGTACGACAAAAACAACAAAAAAATAAATTACACACTGTAAATCTACATTAAAGGATGCAAAGCATGCAAAAATTTGCAGAAAAACAGGAATCGAGGTTTATAAAATCTCTTTTGAAAAATACAGAAAAAGACTCCCCTGCTTATATGTATGGCCATGCATTATGGATAATTATCGCAGGCAGCGGTTCTGCTGACGGTAGCTTAACCACTCCCGTTAATCTTGGATATTCATTAAAGAGAGATTGTGACGGTCTCTTGGATGTTATTGAGCAGTTTATCCCCAATGTAGGTTCAATTAAAAACTGGGATGAGATCGACATTAAGCCTGCGGAAATGGCTCTTGTTGAGTGCAGAATAATCCATAAGAGCTTAAGGTTCTGGAACGATATTTATGAGGACGATTGTGAGACGTACTGTCTGTTTGACGATGGTAATTTGCCTGACTTAGAACGCAATATATTTAAAGTATTCTCCGAAGAACTAGAAAAGTCAAAAAATGCATTAGCTACCATTCACAATGAATTTAATGTTGATACAAGTAGCTTAACAGCACCGCTCGATCTTTTCAGTGCTCTTGAAAATGCCCTTTATAATCAGAAAGATTGCAAAGCAAACTCGGATTTAGTAGCCAGGTACGATAGCCTTCGTGGTAACATCGAACACCCAAAAAGCGGAAAGAAAGGATGCGACCCTTTAGTTCACTTAAGGGAGTCAACCTGTGGCTCTGGTTCCATTAGTTTTATAGATAGGCGCTACATACCAGTAACGATCGAAAGTATTGAAAGTGAGCTTTATCGCTTAGTAACTAACGCCCCTGAGTTAGCTGGGTTATTAGAGCTAGCCAAGAAAAACATTATTGACCAAAGTGTAGATTTGAATATAAAAATCGCTAGTTAGTTAACTTTAGTAAATTAAAGACTGTTTACATATAAACAATAATTAAAACAACTTAACTTAAAACAAAGGATATCACATGCAACAAACTGCGGAAAATAAAGAGTCTAAATTTATCAATTCCCTTTTAAAAAACACTGAAAAGGACTCTCCCGCTTACATGTATGGGCATGCATTATGGATTGAAATAACAGGTAGAGCTTATGCTTCTGTTAATTTCACCAAGCCAGAGCACTTTGATAGATTATTAAAAAAGAAAGGAGGGCTCCCAGAAATTATTGAGAAATTCATCCCTAATATATCCTCTGTTAATGATTGGAAAAAGGTTGACATGCAACCTGCTCTTTCTGCCTTTTTTGAATGTGGGATATACCACAAAGGTTTTAGATTCTGGGCTGATGTTTATGATGATGTAGAGACATATCAAGTAGTTAATGATGGAAGCCTGTCAAATTTAGATTCAGAGTTAGACTTAGAAACATACCAGGAATTTGAGGAGGAGCTAGAAAAATCAAAAAGTGCGTTAGCTAAAATACAGGACGAGTTCGGTGGTAATATCTCTAACCATACTGATCGCCACCCACTTGAGAATATACTTGACCATCAAAAAAATGATGAAGACAGGTTGATAGTGGCCAATAAATACGAAGAGTTGCGCGGCCATGTAGTTAATCCTGAAAGTGGCATTGAAGGTTTTGATCCCTTAATTCACTTAACAGAGTCAGTGTTCGGTTGCGGAGCAATTAGCTTTTTTGACAAGCGGTATTTGTCGGTGTCGACTTCTGATATTAAAGATGAAGTTTATGATTTAGCAAATAAAGACTTGGAATTCGTCGGTCTTATTGATTTAGCTCGAAAAAACGCCCTTGATCGTGCAGCGAATGAAATCAATCAAAAATGCATACTACTAGTAGAGCAGCGAGCGGCAATTGAAACTTAAGCTTTAAGCTTATTTAAGCTATGACAGTTTAGTTGAGTTCTCTTTATCTCAATGTTTTTATCAGCTAAAAGAAAAATATACATAAAGGTTTAATATGCAGGATGTTGCGGAAAAGCAAGAGTTAAGATTTATAAAGTCAATTTTGAAATATACAGATAAAAACTCCCCTGCTTATATGTATGGTCACGCATTGTGGATCATAATGGCAGGGCGAGGTCGTGCAGATGTAATCATTGGTAGCCCTTACGAGGTTAGAAATCTGTTAAAAAACACAGATAGAGGCAGAATTATTAAAGAATTTATCCCAGGAATATCTTCAATTGATAATTGGGGGGATGTAGATATAATTCCTGCGCTTTCAGCTCTATCGGAAAGTCGACTTTTCCATAAAACCTTAGAGTTCTGGGAGGATAAACGCAGCCACGGGGATCCTGCCTATCGGGTGCTTTACAAAGGCGAACTGCCAGAGAGCGACATCAGTATAAGAAATAGCTTTATCGCAGAATTAGAAAAGTCAAAATATGCTTTATCCACAATATGTGAAGAGTTCTTTATCGATATAAATAATATAAATATCGAGAGCTTAAGATATTCGCTTGATAATATTTGCGATAAAGAAAACTCAGAAGTCATGGATAGATATGATGAATTGCGTGGCTATGTGGTTCGGCCAAATAGCGAGCGAACAGGTTACGATCCTTTAATTCATCTAAAGGAGTCTATAACTGGAACAGGAAGAATTCACTTTGTTGATAATCGTTATTGCACTCAGAATGATATTCGCTATTCCGATAGGAATGAGATTCGCTTTTTGAACAAATAAAGAGAGAAAAAGTATGCAGCGCATTGCGGAAAAACAAGAGTTAAGATTTATTGAGAATCTTTTAAAGTATACTGAGGAAAACTCATATGCTTATATTTATGGTCGGTCGCTATGGATAATTATGGCCAGCAGCGGTTTTGCTAACCATAAAATTCTAATGCCAGAACACATCGATTTCTTATTAAATAAACAAGAAAGTGGGATGTCAGATATTTTAAAGACATTTATACCTGGCATACTATCAATTAACCATTGGCAGATAATTGATGTCCAACCTGCATTTTCTGCTCTTTGTGACTCCAGACTTTATTATAAAACGTTAGAGTTTAGGGATTCTACATGTGATATAAATCCTTCGTATAGCTTAAATTTTAACGGCAATATGAGTGACAAAGATAGCTATATTTTAAAACGATTTTCTAGCGCGTTAGATAAGTCAGAGCGTGCCATCTCCAAGATTAGTAAAGAATTAAATTTAGACGCTAGCTTAAGTTACCTTAATTCATATGGGCATGCTTTTAGTCCTTTTAGTAAGAATGTTTCAGAAAATCGAGATATATACGATCAGTTAAGGGGGTACATAGTAAACCCTGTATCTGTAGGAAAATATAGGCTTTCAATTTATCTAAAAACTTATGACCCACTTATTCATTTAAGATGGAATGTTAAAGGTACTGGTAAAATCCCTTTTTTTGATAGGCGCTACTCATCACTTGTAAGTGACGAATTTAAAGATGAGCTGTACAAATTAGCAATCAAATCTGATGAAATGGTCGAACTAGCTAGAAAAAACATTTTTGACAGAAAAGAAAAAGAAGTAATGGGTGAAAATAACTAATATACTTTTGTTTTTTAATTTTAAAATCAAGATAAGTAAAGTAAAATAAAGGCAGTAATTATAACTAAGCAACACTTACCTTGTCGTTTTTTGAACAAATCACGCTCGATAGTTAAATAATAAAGCTGACATAACTATTTGTTTTTACAACTAGGTAGTTTATGCTAGAATACTTCAAATAAAAAAACAAGCCGCTTCACATTGAAGCATCTAAAACAAAAAAGTGAAAATAAAATGAAAAAGAAAGATTTAGAATTACTTACCTCAATTGAAAATTCTGTTAACCTAGCTGCTCGATTCACCCTTCACACAGGCTCGATTAGTCACGATGAATTTTTAGCTACGTTAAAAGGAGATAAGCCACTTCAAGATATGATTCAAGAGTTGGCTCTATCAGCACTAGTAGATATCGTTGTCGACTTCGATGAAAATAAAGAAGTCAGAATTACATGCACTGATCTGTCAAAAGATAAAGTTAAATTACAGTACCGCAGTAATGGCGACATGAAAGTAATCAGTGCGATCATCAAAAGTGTTCCTATCGTTATTTCAGTTTCGAAAAAAGATAAGTTTGAATTTTCAAACTCGGAAATTAAAGTTGCCATAAAGGGACTTCTTGCCCTTATGGAAGCTGACGAATTCCCTAGCGCTAAAGATATGACTGAAGAAGTATCTTTTGATGGCAAAGAAGTTTTCGATTTTTTAAATCCTCCATTTGTAGAAGCTGCTTCAGAGTCTAATGAAGAAAACCTAGATGCTGCTGATTTTGACGGAGTTCCTAAAATTTCAGAAGAGTCTTTAACGTCTACTGAAGCAAGCGTAGATGCTTCTAGCTTACCAGCTACTGAAGCAAACGTAGATGCTTCTAGCTTAGTTGCTGAAACAAACGTAGATGCTTCTAGCTTAGCTGCTGAAACAAGCGTCGATGCTACTAGCTCACCAGCCAATGAAGCATCAACCGACTCTCATGAAGCAAGCGCAGACGCTTC
>SPKZ01015227.1_pt1 | contig 13351 bp, 7 predicted proteins | sample 2456571 | NCBI WGS metagenome assembly SPKZ01 (sample SAMN11192286, study PRJNA482655) | marine metagenome | biome: ENVO:00000447; feature: ENVO:00000244|ENVO:00000211|ENVO:00000569|ENVO:00002023; material: ENVO:00002151; isolation source: ocean water from marine abyssalpelagic zone ...
AAGTCGGTTGTCAAGCCGGCGACCCTGATGGGCAATGAAGCGGTGATGAGCCCGTCCACTCCGCTGATCGACAGCTTCGGTGAGTGGCTTGTCGCCAAGGAGAATCCCCGTTTTACCCAGGTGATCGCTAACCGCATGTGGAAGAAAGCGATGGGTGTCGGTTTGATCGAGCCTGTCGACGACATCAAGCAGCACACCAAGCCTTCCAACCCGGAGCTGATGGAGTATCTCGAACAGCTCATGGTCGATCTCGACTACGATCTCCGGAAGTTTCAGCGCATTCTTTACAGCACGAAAACATACCAGCGTGAGGCGAGCCTCGAGGAGCCGACCCCCGGCAAGCCCTACTACTTCGCCGGCCCGATCCTGCGTCGCATGACCGCGGAGCAGATCTGGGATTCTCTCGTGACCCTCGCCGTTCATCGTCCTGACGAGCCGGATGCCCGCCGCGAACTTCGCATGGATGAAAGCATCGCGAAGGTGAAGCTGGTGGCCGAGGCCCTTTATGACCAGACGCCAAAAGAGTTCCTCAGGAACGGTCTGGCGATCAAGAAGGTGCAGGATCAACTGGCTGAAGAGATCCTCGTTTCCCAGGAAAAAGTCGCCAAGGCTCGAGAAGACGGTGACTCGGAACTCATTCGGGAAGCCCTCCAGGAGGTGAATGAAGTTCGTCGCCGCCTGACGAACTCGATTGAAGAGATCGTTTACCGCGAAGGTCTCGAAAGCAAGATGAACGAGTGGTTGTCCGACGAGGGCAAGCCGGCCCGCAGTATTGAGGTCGCCAGCGCCGGAACCGGTGATGATGAATTTCTCAACCAGCTCGCTCTGACTCTCGACCTGGAGCAGCGCTCTTTCACCGAGGGAATGAACGAAATTACAGGCGAGGGCAGTAACGGCCTCGTTAACAAGGTCGTTGCCGCGATGTTCGAAGAACAGCGTGCTGAAGTGGCTGCTCACTACAAGCGCATCGAGCGTCACCAGAAGGAGAGCTGGGAAGTGGAGACTCCGGCCGAGGTGAAGTCTTTCAAGGGCTTCCAGACCGCCGAGCGACGGCTCCAGCGAGCTTCCGAGCTGAATTCGCCGGCACCCGCCGGGCACTTCCTGCGTGAGTTCGGCCAGAGTGACCGCGAGCTGATCGACAACTCCAGCGATCAGGCTTCCATCACCCAGGCACTCGCGATGTTGAATGGTCCGGCCCTCGGCGCTATTACAAGCCGTTACTCCGTGCTTGGTCGCGCTATCGCCGGTAAGAGCCTCGACCAGAAACTCGACACCATCTACATGGCCATGCTGAGCCGCATGCCGACCGACCAGGAGCGCAAGATTTTCAAGCAGGCCTGGGCCGCCGATCCGGAATCCGGAACCACCAACGGCATTGTCTGGACCATGCTCAACACGCGCCAGTTCCTCTTTATCCAGTAATTTACCCTGACAAACATTAAACTAAAGAGGGTTAAGCCCCTCAACCAATTGACTTCGTTTTACTCCGTCTTTCTCCACTAAGTTTCGAATCTGTTAAGTCCCATGAAAATCGACAGCGATCTTTCCCGACGTCATTTTGTTTCACGCGCCGCTAACACCTTTCTCGGTGTGAGTGCTTTGTCAGGCCTTTCCGGCATCGCCCGTGCTGCCGGAGCTGGAGCTTCCTCTCTTCGACAGGAAGCCACTGCCAAGCGCGTCATCTATCTCTACATGAGCGGTGGCATGTCTCACCTCGATACCTTCGACCCCAAGCCGAAGGGTGAGTGGATGGGGCCCACCAAGCAGGTTCGCACCAAGGTGGATGACCTCGTTGTTTCCGATAACCTGCCCCTGATGGCCCGCCAGGCCGACAAGCTGGCAGTGGTCAATTCACTGACTTCGACCCAGGGCGCTCACAAGCAGGGCAATTATTACATGCACACGAGCTACGAGATTCGCAGCTCAATCCGCCACCCTGCCATGGGCGCGTGGATGCAGAAGTTCAATGGCAAGACGAATCCGGAGATTCCGGCCAACGTGATGATCGGAAACGATTCTTCACACCCCGGTGCCGGCTTCTTCGAAAGCAGCCTTTCTCCCATCATGATTCGCGACCCCGAGGGCGGTCTGCAGAACATCAAGATGCACGCCTCCTTGAACGACGACCGATTCGATTTCCACCGCGACCTCGCGATGCAGCTCGATGCTCCGTTCGTGGAGAAGTACGATCAGAAGAATGTCCGTGCTTACACCGACATGTACGAAGACGCGGTCAAGCTGATGCGCAGCAAAGACCTCGCCGCTTTCGATCTTTCCCAGGAGCCGGATGGCCTCAAGGAGCGTTATGGTCGCAACCCGTTTGGCCAGGGCTGTCTTCTTGCCCGTCGCCTCGTTGAGAACGGTGTCAATTTTGTTGAGGTCACCCTCGGTGGCTGGGACACCCACAATTCGAACTTCGTGAACGTGCCTGAAAAGGCTGAGACACTTGACTCGGCACTGTCTACCTTGCTGATCGACCTCGAGCGTCGTGGCATGCTCGACGACACTCTCGTGGTGCTCGCGACTGAGTTCGGTCGAACCCCGGAGATCAACGCCAACGAAGGCCGAGATCACCACCCGCAGGCGTTCACCGGTCTCATGGCTGGTGGTGGTATCAAGGGTGGCCAGGTTTACGGCAAGACTGACGAGCGTGGTTCCAAAGTGGTGGAGAATGCCATCACCGTTCCGGACTTCAACGCGACGATCGGCTACGCCCTCGGCCTGCCGCTCGACCAGGTGCTCTACTCCCCAAGCATGCGTCCGTTCACCATGGCTGCCAAAGGCAAGCCGATGGTGGATCTGTTTGGCTAAGCGGCCGAAGCGCCCGGCGACTCAGCCCTGGATCAATTTATCCAGGGCGATCTTGTCCGCCTTGATCGCTGCGATCGAGTCATCCAGCAGCTCAGGATCCTTGTGGCTGATGTACTCCATGTGGAGTGAGATCGGTCCGGTGTAGTCGCTCTTCTTGAGCGTCTTGAAGAAGGCCGGGTAGTCCACTTGTCCCGTGGTTAGGGGCACGTTGCTGGGCTTCTGGCTGCCGTCTTTCCACTCGAAGTCCTTGCAGTAGACAAAGCCGAACCAGGGGCGGAGCAGGTGAAATTCCGTGGGCCAGGACTGGCCGCCTTCGACGACCGCGTGGCGAATGTCGAAAGCAATACCAACATCTTTCGGGTCGTAGTCTTTCAGCACCTCGTAGACGTCCCAGAGGCCGGCGCCGAAGCGACCGGCTCCGGCGTGATTTTGATAGAGCGGCTGAATGCCAAGCGGTCGGCAGAACTCGACGAGCTTCTCGAAGGTCGCTTTGATTTCATCGAGTTGATCCGGGATGGAGCGGTCGTAGGTAAATTTGATCGAGCCCATGCGGAACTGCTTCACTCCGAGGTCAGCGGCGGTTTTGAGAACGGTGCGATGAATTTCATCTTCGGCATTGTTCACATCGGTCGTCATCAAGGTCATATCGACTCCGTTGTCGCGCAGTGCCTTGATCTGTTCTGGAAGATCGGTGGCAACTTTGTCAGGTGTGACATGACCGTTGGCTCGAACGGTTCCTTCGATACCGACGAACCCCATCCCAGCGATGAGCTTAGCCTGCTCCTCGTAGTTGAGGTGTTGAAGCGGCTTGTTGAACACACAGACAGGCAGCTCGCCGGGAGCGGCGGCGCTGTTTTGAGCCAGGGCTGATGATGCGAGGGCGGTAGCCGACGCGGAGTACAGGAATCGGCGGCGGGAGAAGGCGTGGGGGCTTTCGCTCATGCCATCACGTTAAGCGAGGGCGGAGCGATCTTGCCATTCTTTCCTCAACCACAATTCCGTGTGGTGATCTGCGCGACCTTGTCCTGTCCGGTCAGTCGAACTGGAGGCGGATACCACCGGAAACATTGTGACTGGTGAAGTCGTCGGCTCCGGATTCCACACCCCAGTTGAAGAAGACATTGAAGTTGTCGTTTCCGGTCGGGGCTGCAAACAGGCTGATACCTGCGAGAAGAAGGCTGCAATTGCCGCGATAGAGATCCACTCCGAAGTTTCCAAGGCCGCTTCCTTCGATGCTGGCGTTATAGGAACCCGGGTCATCGAGGGCGTCGTAATACCAGGAAGCGTAGAGGCTGGGTCGAATCCAGGCGCCATTGTCGAAGTGGTGGGTCTTGCTCAGCAGAAGGCTCAGCTGAGTGCGAAATGATTCGGCGCTGAGATCGTTGAAGCGCAGGTTAGCGAAGCTGCCGGATTCGCTGAAGTCATTCACACTGAGACCGTAGTAGTGCAGTCCGGCGAGAGGAGTGAGGACCCAGGGATTGTCGCCTTCGCCGATTTCAAAATCGTAGCCTGCGCGGATGTAGGAACTGAACTGGTCTCCACTGGTTCCGCCGTAGGCCATGGACCCGCCCAGTTGGGATGTCGCCTGGTAGAAGCCGGTGGGAATGCCGATAGCGCGGGCGGTATCGTAGTCATGGCTGGAGTAACCTAACAGACCGTCGAAGAACCACGGTCCGTTGGTGTGAGTGCCGTAAACTGCGAAGCGCATCACATCCTCTTCATAATTGGATCCGAATGAGTCGGTGGTGGAGCGGGCCGTGGTGTAGGAAGCGAGGAAGCCGAGCGTGCAGTTTTCCGACTTGCGGTAGTCGGCGCCAAAGGTGCCGGTTTCTGAGCGGTAGCTGTAGGCACCCTGAAATTTGTTTCGACCCTGTTCGAGCGTGGAGTTGCGGCCGCTGACCCAGAAGGTCCAGGGGTCTTCATCATTAGCTGGCCCCACGGTCCGTGCGGCGGGATAGACCCGGTGAAGCAGGGTGTCGGAGAAAACGAGCGACTCATCAAGGGATGAGAATGCCATGGCGCCGGCAGTGCTTCGTCCCGTGAAATTGTTCACGTAGTCCTGCAGCATGGTGCCGGCAGGCGTCATGTCGAGAGCGCCGTAGTAGAGGCGAAATTCTTCCGAGTATCCCGTGGTGTTGTCGAGGCGGCTACCAAGGTCGCCGAAGCAGTCGGATGGGAGCAGGTCGGCGTATTGTTCGAAATCGAAGGTGAAGTTCTCGAAGTTCTGAATGGTGAACGACTCACCGTGAAGCGTGAAGGTCTGCTGAGCCGGGCCGTTGAGGGCGTTGACCGAGTTGATGTCGGCTTGGGTCAGACCGCGAGCGCGAATATTGAGGGTATCAGTGTCAGCGCCGCCATCGATGATATTCTCAATAGCGGGACGATATGAGAGGTTGAGCGTATCATCTCCGCTGCTGAGGGAAATGGCCTGGGCGTTGCCACTGCCGCGGATCACACCACTCTGGATTGTGATATCCGCGATTCCAGTGTCGACAAAGATTCCGTAATCCCCGGAGTTCAAGATGTAACCACTGTGGAAAAATGAAATCGAAGAGTTGGTGTTGGGATCCAGTTCCACACCATCGTCGCCGGAGTTGCTGATGGTTCCATAGTTGAAGGCGCGTACCGCAGAAGTGTCGTCCGCATAGAGGTTGAAACCGTCGCCGGACTGATTGTTGAACGTGCCGTAGTTGTGAATCTCGACGGTGGTTCGTTCGTTGGCGTCCACATCAATTCCTTCCGAACTATTTGATATGAACCCGTAGTTGTAGACAAAGGTGCTCGAGTCATCATCTGGTTCGATATCAAAGACCTCACTAGTGGAGTTCAAGATGGTTCCGTAGTTGTAGAAATAGATGGTTGAGAAGTTGTCTGTTTCGAGATCGATTACGATTCCTGAGCTGTCGCGAATGGTTCCGTAGTTGTAAACGTAAGCCGTTGAAAAATCGTCCGAGTCGAAATCGAATGCATTGCTTGTCGTGTTCTGAATAACCCCATAGTTGTATATGCGAGCAATAGAGTTGTCGTCAGGGTCGATATTGAAAACATCGCTGAAGCCAATAGCGGGGCCATAATTGTAGATGGTTCCAACCGTGTCATCACCGGTTGTCATGTCGAAGGCTTCACCACTTCCCGAATTTCGAAGCGTGCCGTAGTTGTATACCATGACCCGAGAGTTCTGGTCCGGGTTGATGTTGAAGGCGTTGGAATTGCTATTTTCAATGAGCCCATAGTTGCGGACGGTCGTCACAGAGGAGCCGTCGAGAGCCAGATCGATTGCATCGTCAGCCGAATTCCGGATCGTTCCACGCTGGATTAAAACAGTAGTTTGGGAGCCTGATGTTTGAGTGGCAATAGCGTTGGTGGTAGCGCCACTGATTAGTCCGGACGTACCGACCTCAATGCGATTGGCGCCCAGTCCGTTAATACCGTTTGTGGGACTCCCGGTGCTTGTTCCGTTGAAACTGAGGTTGTCGCCAACGGGAACGGTAACTTCAGTCGTTACCGTAGTCCCGGCAGGAATCGTGATATCATCGGCATTTGAGATCTGGCATGCGAAGAGCATGCCAGCGATGAGGCAGAAAAGAGTTGAGCGGTACATGAGGCGGAACGGTTCTAGCCATTATGGTATATCAACTCCTTAAGAAGTCTAAGCTAAAAATGCCGTTTTCGAGCGTCGCTCGATGACCCTTTTGAGCCGCCAAACGGCGGGGCGGAGCTCAGGAACGGCCCAGCTGAAAGAGCCCGCGCTTAAGGGCTTCGGTGACGGCGTGGGTCCGGTCCTTCGCGTTGAGCTTGGAGAGGATGGACTTCACGTGGTTCTTTACCGTGTTTTCCGATAGCTGGAGTAACTCGCCGATCTCTTTATTGGCGCGGCCTTCGGCGATCTTCTTAAGAATCTCCAGCTCGCGCGGGGTGAGATGGGCGCTCCATTCGCTCTTGGCGAGGAGCAGGGAAATCTCCGGAGGAAGGTATTCGTTGCCCTGACCAACTTCGCGAATGGCATTGAGCAGTTCGTCGCTGTTCTTGTCCTTGGAAAGGTAGCCGAGCACTCCGGCTTCGAAGGCCTGGCGGACGTCTTCCTCCTTCATGTAGCTGGAAAGCATGAGGATCTTCTGGTCCTTGAGTGCCGCAGTGACTTCGATCCCGCTCATGTCGCCGAGGCGAAGATCGAGAACGAGAACGTCAGGTTTGTGTTTGCCGGTGAGATTGATGGCTTCCTCTCCGTTAGCGGCTTCGGCGACTACATTGAGATCGGGCTCGTCGTCGATGAGGCTGACGAGTCCGCGCCGGACGATGAGGTGGTCGTCAGCGAGGAGGATGGAAAGAGGCTTGTCGGATTCACTCATTCGAGAGGCAATGTCAGGGTAACGGCGGTGCCGTCGTTTGAGGAGGAAATATCGAGGTCAGCGTCAATGTTGCGGGCCCGCTCTTTCATCCCCTGGAGGCCATAGTGTCCGATACCCGCGGGCGTTTGTGCATCAAAACCGTTGCCGTCATCGCGCACGGTAAATTGCCATTGCTTGTCGGCTTTTCCCAGATTGACGGTGACTTTTCTGGCCCCGCTATGGCGAATTGTGTTGGTCAGCGCTTCGAGCAGAATGCGGTGACAGGCGTAGGCAATCTCGGTTTCGAGTTCGATAGACGGCTGATCTCCATTGGGTTGGACCTCCAGATCAATCGAAGCCTCGCGGCAGCGGTCCTGCATGATACCGAGCATAGAATCGGGAAACTTGAGGGATTCAGCTGCGGTCGGTACGCGCAGCCCCGTGAGGGAGTCTCGGGCTTCTGAAAGGCTGTGTTCCACCATTTCACGGGCGGTGGCGAGCTTGGTCCGTGCCTTTTCGGGATCGGACTCGAGATGGTTGTCGATAGAAGCCAGCTGGTAACCGACTCCGGAGAAGCCCTGGGAAAGCGTGTCGTGAAGTTCGCGGGCAATGCGGTTTCGTTCCTCGAGAGCCGCGTTGGACTGGATCTGGCTTTCAATGAGCGCAGTCTGAGTGGAAACACGGCGGTTCAGAGCCAGGGTCCAGACGAGGATCAGGAGAATGCAGCCGGCCAGGATCAGCATGACGGTCCAATAGCGTTTCGGAGTCCACCAGGACGGCGTCGCCAGCACGATCAGGTCGTTCGGGCTGCGCATCATCACGGTGACAGAGCGAAGCTCGCCCCGCTCGTCGGCGTCCACGATCTTGACGCCGGTGATGTTGATGGCGCTGCCTTCGGCCGGCAGAGTGTCTGCCGGAAAAGCTTCGGGCAGAGTCACGGGGACAAGCTGGCCTCTGGATTCGAGATTGAGGATACGACCTTCGCGTCCGATGAATTGTCCTGACAACGTCACCAGTTTAAAGGCATTCTCCCGTGAAAGGGCATCTTCGTCCTCGAGGGGATCATCGACAGGTACGAGTGTGCTCGACGGGCTGCTGCTCGCATATCGCAGGCCCACAAAGTAGCCGTCGGTATCGGGGAGACCTTTGAACTCCAGGGTATCGCCGGGACTTGCTTGGTGGGGGCGGAGAGTTTTGACGCGAGCCCCGTTGTCGGCGGACTGGACCACGATCTGGTTGGGACTTTCGACAAAGGTGACCGTTCCAATGGTACGAACGAGACCGGGAGTGGCCCGTCTTGAATCCCATCTCCCGATATCGCCGAGAGGCACATGCTGGGTGGTGAGACCTTCGTTGACCACTTCGATGAAATCCTGGCTCGAGCAGACGATGTCCGATCCGATTCGCTGGCGGGCGTCGTTGAAGAGTGGAGCGCCGCTGCCCTGGAGACGGACCCAGGATCCGATCATGCGTGTCATGGAGTCTGCGTCGAACTCGCCCTCCTCGTTGCGAAATCGAATCGTGAGATCAGTTTGGCCGTTCACGATAAGTCCCTTTCCGCTGCGTCCGGACTCATCGAATTCCACGTCGACCATGAGGCCTTCAATAGAGATCAGTCGGTTGTCACCGATACCGGTCTGAACGAAGTCGGGTCGGAAGATCAGCGGACGGGGAAGATTCCTCGGGCCGCGACTGCGGATCTCGTCGACAACAATGTAGGGCCCGTAGAACCCTCCGGTGACATTGCCGTAGACTTCGACAAATTCGCCCAGCGGAGGAAGTTGGTTGTTGGGGATCTCAAAGAAGAGCCCGCCGGTGACATCCTGCCCGTCAAATCCTCCGTCGAGATGGGAAATCACGGTGACTCGCAGAACGACCGGAGGGGCCATCCGCGCTTCGGCATGAGTCAGCAAGCGAACCTCATCAACGGTCCGCAGTCGTTCGACTGATACCGGCAGTTCGATGGCATGAGCTTGTGTCAGGACCAATGTCGCAAGGGCGACGCATGTGAATTTCCAGTTCAACGCTGACAAAGTATCACGAAACTGTTCCCTCAGCGAGGCGGGGAAAGCTGGCCCCTTCAGGCTATCCTGCTGCGTGTATCAGTGGTTCATGGGAGTTGCCTATCGGCTCGTAGAATAGGAGAGTAGCAAGCGTGAGACGTTTTTTTCAGGCAGCCGCAGTATTGGCGTCGAGTTGTCCCTTTCTTCTTTCGGGGCAGGACCTAACCGCCCCGGTCGTGTTCCCGGACGAGGGTGGAATCGTTGATGTGAGAAATTTTGGCGCCTTCGCTGATGACGGGGTCGATGATACCGAAGCGATCCAGGCGGCATTGGACGCGCATCCCAACGGCAATCGGATCATTTACCTGCCGCCCGGAGAATACGAGGTGAGCAATACCCTGCGATGGCCGGTTGGAGCTGAGGAAGGAGAGTCTCAAAAGCGGACCATCCTGCAGGGTGCGGGTATTCTTCACTCCGTCATTCGTGTGCCGGACGGTACTTCTGCCTTTTCGGGAACGGAGCCGAAAGCGGTTATCTGGACTGGAGCGATGCCAGCAAACCGCCTCAGGAATGCAGTTCGTGATTTGAAGATCGCGGTTGGAGCGGAAAACCCGGCCGCCGTAGGGTTGCAGTTCAATGCGAGCAACCAGGGTTGTGTGAGGAACGTCGTGATTGAGGCGGAGGACGATTCCGGGATCACCGGGCTGGACCTCGGTTACACCGATGAAATCGGATCTCTTTTCGTCCAGAACCTCGCTGTGAAGGGATTTGAGTACGGCATCTCGACCAAGTGGCCGTTGAACTCGATCACTTTTGAAAATGTGGTTCTGTGGGATCAGCGGCGACTGGGGTGGTGGAATTATCACCAGATGGTGTTTCTACGCGGGTTGGTAAGTCACAACTGGGTGCCGGCGATCTACAACGAGAGGGATTCCTGGGGAGCGATGACGGTGATGGATTCCCAGATCATTGGTCTGGAACCGGACAATGCGGATCCCGGCATCGCCAATCAGCGTCAGATGTACTATCGCAATGTTGAAGTGGCAGGCTACAACCGGGCCATTGAGAATTCGGATCGAAACCGTTCCCAGGGGAACTGGACAGGAGCCGCTCACCTCATCGAGGATACTTCGCATCGCAGTGTGGTGAGCCAGTTTCGTCATCTCGATGAATCGACCTTTGCTGCAGCGGGGGAGGTGAGGCATCTACCGGTGAAAGAAACACCGATTGTTCCCTGGGGAGATCCGAACGGGGAATGGGCCAACATTCTCGACTTCGGGGCGGATGCGACCGGCGAAACCAATTCCAGCGGGGCCCTCCAACGTGCGATCGATTCCGGCGCCGACACGGTATACCTGCCCGGAGGAGCGAGATTTCGTTTCGATGGAGAGGTCCAGATACGCGGCCCGGTGAGACGGATCATAGGGCTGGAAGGAAGCACTCATTCCGAGACTGGTGCGATATGGCGCCTTGTTGACGGACAGCATCCTGAAGGACTTGAAGATGCTCCTACTGTGGTGATTGAGCGTCTTGAGAACTGGAAAGCACTTCGTGGTGGCGAATTGGAGCTCGTGGTTCAAAGCGAGTCGGCCCGGACGCTCGTGGTCAGCTCAGCGATCGGCTTTCGAGTTCTGGGGATGGGGAAAGGAGATATCTTCCTGGAAGACTTTTGCGGTCATCTGGAATTGCAGACCCCTGGACAGAGTGCCTGGTGCCGTCAGATCACGTGCCGGAGAAAGGGAACCAAGATTCGCAATCGTGGAGGCAATCTCTGGATCATGGGAATGCGTGCCGAGCGCACCGGCACTCTGATCGAGACCCTTGATGGCGGGGTGACAGATGCGACGGGCATCTTTGTCTATTCCAACCAGGGTTGGGTCGATGAGGAACCGGCTTTCTTTATTCGCAACAGTTCTGCTGTTTTGTCAGGAATTTCAGAACGGAATTTCAACCGTCGCCCGGTATCGCTCTGGTTCCGGGAAATGCAGGGAGGTGAAACCCGGGAGATGAAGAGTCCGGCCTGGGTATATCTCAGCAAGTGAAGTTCACTCCGTGGTGTTTTCGAACCAAACGATATTGTTGCTGGCGTGTCCGGCGATGAGCACATCGAGGTCTCCATCTGAATCCATGTCGATGAAGCGGGTGTCGTATGAGCCCTGGTCGGTGCCGATGATGTGCTTGGTGAAGGTTCCCTTTCCATCATTCTCATACCAGGCCGCTACGCCGTCCGCTTCCTTGCCGCACGCGACCGCATCCATATCGCCATCTTTGTCGAGATCAGCGAGATCGAGGGAGTGCGGGTAGGCGAGGTCCGGATCGATCTCGATGAGCTCGAAGTCCGGCCCTTTGAACCAGAGTACGCCGTTGCCGTGTCCGCGGGTGGCGAAGTAATCCATGGCGCCGTCTCCATCAAGATCGGCAGGCATGATGTTGGAGGCTCCCGGCTGATTCGCTGCCAGCAGATGTTTCTTCCAGACGGCGGTGGGATCTTCGGGTTGCTCCCACCAGGCAAACCACTCGCCACCGGGAATCTTTTCACCGCCCTTCGCCGCACAGCTGATGTCGGGACGACCGTCCCCGCTCACGTCTCCGAAGCCAGTGTAGTGCGAACCTCCGGGAGCGTCTCCGTCGGCGAATACGTGACGGGTCCATTCGGTGGCGTTGTGAGGATCCTCCGGCACTTCGAGCCAGGTGATGGAGTTGGGAATCGTGGTGGCTGTTTCGGTGCGGCCGGAGTTAGCAATAAGATCAAGCTGGCCGTCACGGTTCACGTCTCCGGTGATGAGACAATGGGTGCCGAGGATGACGTCGTCCACGAGACGAAACTTCCAGGGCTCCCCGGAGAAAGGATCGTCCGGGCATTCCAGCCAGAAGACGGTGTTGTTGGAACCGATAAAGTCGGGATCTCCGTCGCCATCGACATCCATCAGACAGCTGTGGATGCAGGCGGGGCGCATCTTGTTGCGAGTCTCGCCATCGCCGAAAGTGTGAATCGACTGGCGTTTCCAGTCGGGACCCTGATAGAGGATGACCTCGCCCTGAAGTGACGAAAGAACATCGATGTGACCGTCGCCATTCCAGTCGTGAGCGACGGCGGAATTGATCATGCTGAGGATGGGCTTCTGGATGACATGCTTCTTCCAGGTGATCTCAGCCGAAGCGGAGAATGGCAGGAGCAGGAGGCAGGCGAGCAGTCGACAATTCATGATGTGGCAGCAGGGGATTGTAAGGTTTGGACGAATCCGGCGGCAAGCGGGATTCACGGCAATCCGTATGCGGAAGCGTTCGCATCATTGGAACACTTCTCTACAGAGTATTGTCATGAGGTGGCTCAGTGTTTTCCTGTTTTTGCTCATGGTGTCACCGGCTGGTGCCGATGACCGGCCTTCGCCTGAAGGCTCCGGCAAGGCAGGCCGGCCCAACGTGCTCTTTATCTCAGTCGATGACATGAACGACTGGGTCGGAGTGTTTGGCGGGCATCCAAAGGCACAAACGCCGCATCTCGACCGGTTTGCCGGAGAGGGGGCGATGGTGTTTCAAAATGCACATTGCCCCGGACCGGTGTGTGGGCCGTCGCGTTCGGCGTTGCTTTCCGGGTTCATGCCGAACACCACCGGTGTCTACGGGAACTCGACGAACATGCTGGGTTCCGAATACGTCCAGAAGTATGCGACCTTGCCGGAATACTTTTCGAGGAATGGATACCGGACAATCTCGCGCGGGAAGATTTCGCATGCGCATTTTACGAAGAACGGCTCCGATCGCGGTCAGTGGATGTACGATCATTGGGAACGCACCGAAGGAGGATTCAATATTATCAAGGAGACGCTCACCTCCCGGGATCAAAATATCATCAATGGAAAACCGGGACCGCCATCGCAGTTCACTAAGGGAAGCGGTTCCCCGTTCTCGTGGGCAGTGGGAGGGGCCGCGGTTGAGGATACTAACGACTATCGGACAGCGATGTGGGCAGCGGAGCAGCTCCAGGCTGAGCACGAGCAGCCCTTCTTCCTCGCGGTGGGAATTTCGAAACCGCACCTGCCTTTCTACAGCACCCAGGAGTTCTGGGATCTTTATCCCGAAGACGGCGACTATGCACCCGAGATCAATGAAAACGACTTCGACGATATCCTGAACAGCTCCGGTAAGCCGGTCAGGCCCCCGACGCCTGACTACCTGTGGCTGAAGGAAAATGGGCTCATCAATGAG
>SPKZ01007439.1_pt1 | contig 13348 bp, 10 predicted proteins | sample 2456571 | NCBI WGS metagenome assembly SPKZ01 (sample SAMN11192286, study PRJNA482655) | marine metagenome | biome: ENVO:00000447; feature: ENVO:00000244|ENVO:00000211|ENVO:00000569|ENVO:00002023; material: ENVO:00002151; isolation source: ocean water from marine abyssalpelagic zone ...
GAAAGACCAATTGGGTGTTTCAAGTACTTCATTATAGTTTCTGACCCAGCGTTGGCTCACACCTGCAGAATGCATCTTACGATAAGCCATTCTGTCGTGGTTACCAATAATAACAGTAGCAACTGGGAAAACCTTGTACCACTCAGCAATTTTGCTAATAGCTCTGTCAAGCTCTTCACCTGCTGAAAATCCATCTGGATCTGTCTCATGATATGAACTGTAATGATTATCAATAACATCACCAATAAATACTACAATCCCGCAGTTTTCTTGTTCCTGTATCTCTCTACAGAATTCAAGATAACCATCTAAGGAGAATGGTTCATGTAAGTCCCCAATCACTAATACATTATCTGGATCTCCGCTTATAAATGGCTCTGGTAAAGCCCTTAACACCGAAGTTCCTTTTTTTTTATTAGTGACAGGTTTACTTAATCTCTTCCTCTCCTTTTTTACATACCTCACACATGCTAAGCAATCCTCAGGATTCATACCAAACAAGTGAGCTAAATTATGTTTACCTCTTTTGAGGTATGAAGGTTTCTTTCTCAAGAAATCTTTCAACTCGTCTTTTGTCATAGAACATATTTAATACACAAATATACGAATTGTGCATTTGTAAGAATAACTGAATATTGGTTAGCCTTTATAACTAGGTATTACTAAAATCAAAATTTTAACTAATTATAAAATATCTTTTTTCTGTTACAGGAGGAGTAACAGGAACCATGGTATCTAAATTAATAGCGTTAAATGAAGTCCAACCAGAATTTAAAGAAAACAAATGTCCATTCCCTGTTCTAGTTGCTAACAATCCTAAATCTTGATTCGCATTAGATTCTACATACCCTATAAGATTCCCTGACCAGCCAAATGTATCTTGACCTCCTTGATTACCTCTAATATAATTACCATCAAATAAATCGGTATCTTCTACTCCGTCTAAAGTAACATTCATTCTTACTTCACCTCTAAGACCACTTGAAATATTAGTAGAAGCTCCAGATGCATTAATCATTATTAACGTATCCATATCTTGTACTACATTTACATTATCATTATCTGTAATTGTAAATGAAGTAGCATCGTTGAAATTAAGATTTGCAGCTACAGGACATGTTGTACTACCTGTAGCGGCTATGGGTTGAGTGTCGCTAAAGTTCGTAGCTCTAAACACTTCTGTATCATCATTTAATTCAATCAATACAAAATTGAAATCTCCTTGAGTTAATACAGTACTACCATCTACATCAGCTCCACCTCCACCCGAAGCTGTGTTGTTGCCTCTGTAGCTGTAAATGTTTAAATCTACATCTGATCCAATAGTTCTGAGTAGCCCAGACCAAGTAGTACCTATAAAAGAATTGTTTAGGTTTCTAACGTAAGAATACCCTTTAAATTCATTAGCAATAACTCCATTTACTAATAATCCTGTCCAACGTTGAGTTCTTGAGTTTGATTCTAAACTTCCAAATCCACCTCCTAAAGCAATGTATCTTTTACCTGTTGTATGAGCAATTGTAAATGTATCTGATGCAAGAGTTACATTAGTGGCTGATTTTTCTTCTGTAAAACCTGTTAATGATGTAGGGATAATCCCTCCTGGCATTACAGTAGGAGATGCTTTAAATATGGCACAGTCGTCATAAAACAAAGAAATAACTTCTATTGTAACATTACCTACACTACTAAAAGAACTATCAGTATCTCTTATCCATTCTAAATTGAAGACAGAGCCTCCTGATGGATTATCTACAAAGGCCCACGTGTTTGTAAATCCGTTATTGTTACTTCCATCTCTTACATAGCTTTGACCGGGCTGTGATGCAAAATTACCAGTACCTAAAAACTGAGTCCATCTAGTGCAAGTAGTTTGTCTACCTCCAGCGCCTATGATTTCTATAGAAGCATTTATTAAATATCCATCAGCTAAATCAGAAAAAGGTAATAGTAATTGACAAGAACTAGAGTTCCAAGAATAAGCACTAGAATCATTTCTTATTTCTGTAGTTCCAGTACCCCCTAAAGGATTACTCCATGTAGTAGTAGGAGCTATAGTAATTGTATTACCTGTCCATCTTCCTATTTTAAGTGTACTCATTAGTCTTCAGTATAAGTTATAGTTGTGTGAAATACAGTAGGTGTACCTGTTACAGATATTATGTTTACAAAAACCCAAGAATCAGCTGGTATAGTTTCATCATCAAAACCAGTATTGTTTTCTTGTCCACTTAAAGAAGCTAATTGTATATCAGAAGCAAATACATCTGAAGTACTACCTACTCTAGTTGCAGCATGCTGTATATTAAAAGTTACAAGTCCTCCACCCGAGATATGTGAATTCAATTGACTTACACTAATTGCTACAGGAGTATAAAATATTGTTACATCATCATCTTCACTTGGATTTGGAATAGTTATTGACTTAGACAAACTAGGAGCAGAACCTCCTCCACCTGATGGGACTGCCCATACTCCATCTGCCCTAAGGAAATTAGCAGAACCTCCACCACTGGCAGGAGCTAATCCCGCCTCTGCAGAACTAACCAACGGCAATACGATATCATCTCCTGCAGTATTGCTTATAGTTCTAGTGCTAGCGGTGTAAGACAAATCAACTGATTCCAAAAGCGTTACACCATAATCAGTCAGCAGATCTGTAAATCCAGGGAAAGAAATTTTAGCTGTATTAGCTACTACATTTGAATTTAAAGAAACAGCGCTATTAAAATCAGATACCTGACTAGCGGTAATGGAAACGCTTCCTTGAATTTCAGAAGCTATTTGTGCAGCAGTCCTAAAATCTACATTTCCTGAAGCATCATGCACGAGTATTTTATCTGTGTTTACTCCTGCATTCGAAACATTGTTTAATGTTAATTTACCATCTGCTTGAAGTATCATTTTTGTAGTGGCATCACCCACCAAATCACCATTGTTTGTTCCAAAATGTAATGCATAAACAGCTCCAGAACCCCCTCTCACTTGTCGTATATAAGTTCCTATTTGTCCATCACTACCTGCTCCTGTACCATATCTATCTCTAAATTCTAATTGTAATTCAGAGTTGGCCGAGTTGTTTCCAGTACCTATAACTAAACCAGCATTAAGACCATTTTCTATTTTAGGATTTGTAGCAAACGTAAAATCAGTACCATCCCAAGTTACTTCTGAAATTCCTCCAAACGCACCTGCATTATTAAATTGTATTTGAGTGTTTGACCCTCCTGGATTTGTAACACTTCCTCCACTACTAGATATGCTCCAAGCACCATTTAATCTTACATACTCATTTCCATCGCTAGGGGCATCTAATAAATATGCTTGTAAATCACTTATTTGAGACTCTGTAATAGATATGGCCGATTGAGGATAATGTATAGAACTATCCCCAATGTGCAAATCTATTTGAGCATGAGTATTTATTCCAATGTCTGAAAGCTCTGTATGACTTGATGGAATAGAAGGAGTGTTTATAAAATTATTATAGTCTAAATAATATGAACCTTCTTGTCCATCTAATGTACCAGTCCAATCTCCATCAGTTGAATTAATATATCCCTCATCATTAACTAATTCAGAAACATTATCTCCACTTTGTAAATAACCTGTAAGATTTGTATTATATATAAAGTTTATATCTGTTATTTGATTAGAACCAAATATAAAATTACCATCATCTCTATTAAATTCTATTTTCCACCAAGTGTCATTATCTGTTATTCCAGTAACAGTTACTAACATCCATTGCTCTTGACCAGCAGGTGGATTATTTATAGTATTAGTAAATAATATTTGATCACCTATATTTAATCTTTTAAATTTACCTTGAGCACTTACTGCAGTTATATGAGAAAAAGTACTTATATAAAATTCAGTAGCTAAATTAGGATTACCATTATTAAATACTAATCTTCCACTACTTGGGTCAGCCTCAAGTCCTGATCCTTCTTCATATTGCCAAGTAATAGTAACAGCTTTTTCTCCCAATGAAGGAAATAATGCAGGACTAAAAGGTGTCCAACCTAAAGAACCTCTAAGATATAAAAAAGAATCATTAGGTGCTTCATTTATAAGAGTAGCGTCTGTAAGAATATTGTTTAACTCACTTAAAGTATCAATATTTTCTTCTGTTAAAAATGTAGGTGCACTTGTAATTTGACTCCATAAAATAGAAAGAGCTGATTCATGCTGTGTTACAGAGCTTTCTGTAATATTAGCATCTGGTACATTAGCCCAAGTTACTGTATCAGTTAAATCATTAATTTCTGATCCAAAAGAAGTAGAAGGAGCCCATGCTCCATTTAAACGTACATATTCTACTCCATCACTAGGTGCGTCGCTAAGAAAAGTATTTATATCTGTTTCAGTAATTCTACCATTAGCATCAAATCCTGCAATATAAGTAGTAGCACCCCAAACATCTGTATCTGGATTAGTGTGATTGTATGCTGAAACAAAAGTACCAGAACCATAAGCACTAAATTTAACAGCGCTTAATGTTTCTAAAAAGTGAGGAGAAATATAAACTCTATTTCTGTAAAAAGTACCATTATTAGATTCTGCATTAAGTTCAACAAGAGCTTCTGCACCATATCCAGTAATAGGTGTAGTCCTATTTTCATATCCAAGAGTCTTTACATGTAAATGAGCATGATCTGTGCCGTTTATAGCTTTGAATTTGCCAAGAAAATGAGTTTCATTATCAAGCAAAGGTTCGTAGAAACTAGCAGCATAATCACTACCAAGTAGATTAAATCTACCTAACATGATAGAGTTATTTCTTTGAGCACCAGCATTAACAAAATCACCCATTGTAAGAATCAACTGTCTATTAGTAAAACTATTTTGAGTAGTTCTTAAAACGTTTCCTTCTACATCACCTGGGCTAAGACCTATTTCAGTAGCAATGTTATTACCACCTGATTGAATAAATGAAGTAGACCCATCACTATATGTATAACCAGTTTTAAAACCTCCTGTAGAACCTGATTCAGTTCCAGTAATATGAACTAATTCAGTAGGATCAGTTTCACCAAAACCAGTAAAACCAGTACGGTAACCATTATCTGAAATAGTTGTAACAGGAGTAGTGTCGTCTAATTCAACAAAAGCTGTTGAGGTTAAATAACCAGCGAGTGAATGGTCACCCCAACTAAAAGCTGTATTCCAATTACTTATCTGACCAACAGTTATACTTCCAGCTGGACTAGCTGTGAATATAGGATCTGTTTCAGTAAAGGAAGTAAGATAACCAGCATCATTAATGAATTCAGAGACATTATCTCCATGTTTAGCTAAATCTTCATCTGCAACCAGAGCATCTAACTCAGCAAATGTATCAATCTCACTAGACATGAGATATCCCGCACTAGCATGATTACCCCATCCAAAAGCAGTGTCCCAGTTAGAGAAGTTTTCATCCTTAATTTGTTCTTTTGTTATCTTAGCCATTTATTTCTTAGTTTATTATCATCCAATTAGTACCATCAGATACAATAGATATGCTATTTTCATTAGCAACAATTTGTGTTGTTTCACCATCAATTTCTTCAGAAGCAAATGTATTTATTGTAATGTTACCACCAGATTCATTTTTAATCACAAAGTTAGTTCCAGCAATTCCAACAGATGTTGGTAAACTAATAATTGCTGAAGCAGTAACTTTAATTACATAATCTCCTTCTACAAGAGTGTAATTTGCATTGACTTCTTTATATGATAATTTGAATCCAGAACCAGTAAGTTCTTGAGTGCTTTGGAACACTAATATTTCATCAGAAATGCTATTAAATCCATTGTCAGGTGTAACAGTAAGTATTGAACCAGTTAATGAATATTCACTATCATCTATAGTTTGTCCGTTAATAGTGACAAACACAATATCAGTTGATTGTAACAATGCAAATGTTGCTGAATTTGAAATAACTTCTCCAGCAGATGGATTGAATAGTTGAGGTGGAAGTACACCACACTTAATTCCATCTCCAGGATCAGTTCCTTCGTTTTCATTGCAAACAGCGCCATCATTAATTCTGGAAACTGTATTCACATATTGTGAAAAGCCAGAGAGTGTGGTATTATTGTCGATAGTTATTTCAGCATTATTAAATACACCTGATATTCCACTGTTCTCTACTGCAAATATTACAGTAATTGGAGTAGTGTAAGAAATATTTACAGTGTCGTTAAAGAATGTTTCAGTTCCTCCAATCGTGTATCTCTCATATACTTTATTACCAGTAATAGTGATGTCTATATCATCTCCATTAGTAGCGTTAATAATATACGAATAAATAGTTGAGCAATCAGTCTCTACGATAGGTTGCTCAGTTACATAAAAGTCAGTTGACGATATGTTAAATGTAAATGTAGCCATATTAACAAGTTGCACCTTGACTGGTTCTTTCTACTGTATCACTAGCAGTTTCAACAGTCGTGGTGTTGTTTACATTTATTTCTACTGATACGTCGTTAGTTGTACCATCGTTAAACAAATAAACCCATAGTGATACATTGGTACCATTATGTATGAATGTGTGAGGAGAAGTCTGAATAGCTCCATTTACAACCATCTGGTAATCAATGTAACCAGCTGATGGGGTCAATGTAATAGTGATGTTATTAGTTGGAGCAGCTTCTATCTCATAAATTTGTCGGGTAATACAAGAATCCTCCTTCTGCCCAGATACAGGTAGAAGGAGTTCTTTTGAAGTTTTTCCCGCGATAGCAAGTGTGAATCGTGCCATTAGCTTACGAATATACCAGATCCAGCATCAGCAATTGAGAATGCAAAGTCAGGAGCATGTGCACCTGTCTGAGCAGCATCAGGGTGATACGTTAGTAATCCAGCGTCAATTACACTTGTAAAATCAATTTGGTCATTTACTGATACAGCAACACCATTGTTTCTGATTTCTCCAGTTGCAGGAAGAGAGTCAATACGTAGCGTAGCAGCTGCATCTCCTTCTGGATCAGAATATGGTGGTGTAGTAGCACTAGTAAACATAGCTCTTGTGAAAGTAACAGCTGTATTGTAAGCAGTTGTAATACTTCCATCTCCAATAGTAGCTGATTGATTTACTTGACCATCTACATTTAATGTGAACGTAGCCATATTTGAAAATAATTTATTTGTTGTTTTGTTATTACTTGTTTGGAAAAGAAATGGTGCCTGATAAGCATTATTTTCTCTGGTATACTTCAGGTTCGCAATATTAACTAAGTCAAAGATGAAACCTGCGCTGATAGCAGTACCATTATATCTAATGGTTCCTGTTGGTGGCAGAGTTATAATTCTAACTAATTGAGGTGTCCCTGGAGTGAAATCTTTAGTAAAGTCACCATACTGGAATGTGTAGACAGGATTATCTCTAATCTCATCTCCACCATCTCCTGTTTCAGTATCACCAAAGTATTGAGTATTGTTACTCACTGTTGGGTTCTCATTATCAGATACTAATATCATCAGCTTATTTACATTCTGCTGAAAAAAAACATTATCGTTTCTAATCTGGCAAATGTCAGGGTTCTTGATGATAAGGTTATTAGCAATATCTTGTAGCTTTAGCTTACAGGTATGCTTAATAGTGAGTGCACAATCAGCAAGTAACTCATATATCATTTGAAGAGCCACAATGTCCAGAGTATTAGCACTACCATAGTAGCGAGTTCTGTTGTGAATCTTTTCAGATGAATTTAAAAGTTGTTCTCTTAACTGAATATCCATTACATTAATATTAATTCACCAGCTAGTGTTTGGAAACCTAATCCTTTTTTAGCTAGCTCTGATAAAGTATTTGAACATGTTTTACACACGTCTTTACAAGATCTGTCTAGGTTTTTCCAGAACTTGATAGCTGTTGTAAAGTTACCCAGTTGTAATGAATTTCTCAAGCCGTCTATATACATTTTCATGGTTACAGCTTTATGAAGATATTCGTTATTACATTCTATGTCAACTTTACATAGATACTCCACAATACAATTATTGAATCTTGAGAAGTCTGTAGCTACTCCAAGAACTGTATTACTACAGCCTGCACAGCTACTCGAAGGAGTTGAGTTATCAACCAATTCGATAAAATAGATCCCATCAAGTGTAGACTCACTTAACTCAGAAGCTCTAATGGTAAATGTCTCAGTAGTCGAAGTACCATCAAGTTTTGAACTGAAGTCTAACGCCTGTGTGTAATCTTTATACGTGTCCTCAGTCCATAATAGAACTTGAGTAAAGTTGGAACCAGATGGAGCTGTTGCTGTCACTTGAAGTTCCGTTGCGTTATTTGCAATTTTAAATATGTCGATGAATGCCATTTTATCTTATTTAAAAAGGGTTGCCTTGTCTCAAACAAGACAGACAACCCTTTGTTATTAATTAGTTGAGTGACTCTTAGCTAAGAGTTCCAATGCTAATTCCAGTACCAGTTAAGGCAGTGTTTAGGTCTGTGATAAGTGCATCAGCTACAGTAGTTGATGGACATGCGATAGTGATTTGCTTCTTAGACTCCATTGGTTCATCTCTACTCACATCAAAGTAAGCTAGTTCAATGATACTATATGTTCCAGACAAGCTAGAATCATAGTTTTCCTCGAAGTTGTGTGGGTAACCAGCTCCACGGAAAGTATCTGCTCTGTTTCCAAGAAGGTACTCTTCTAGGTTACGAACTTGGTATCCAGTTCCAGCTCCTTGGCTTCCTACTGTTTCAACAATAGTTGGGTCAGTTTCGAAGTCAGCATCAACGTGGAAGTCAATTTCCAAGTTAGTTTTCTTTCCAGTTACGTAATACTTGTCTCTCCAGTCAGACTTCTCTGCAATTGTTAAAGTTGCAGAAGCTCCTGTTCCTGTCTTAGTAAAAGAGAAGAAGTAGTTGTCTGGTAGATTTAATGTGTTTGAATCAGCATCAGTGTAAGAGAAAGTATCTGGAGAAGAAGGTTGCTCACGAGCAATAGACTTAGCAAGAGACTTAACTAAACCATCAACGATATTTTCAGCATCGTCACCTGTCTTTGCTTTATAGAATCCTTTTTTCACATATTCATTCTCTACTGACAAAGATCCAAATCCTGAAAGGATAATTGAAACTGTGTAAAGAGTGTTTGCATCAGCAGTAATTGCGCTGATAACAAAGTTTCTTGCTACTGGTGCAGAATACGCAATAGCGTTTGCATAAGTAACATTTGCAGGGTTGATCTTGTCACTAATAGTCAACTCGCCTTTGTTGTTTACCATAGCTAGCATGAAATCTGAGTTAGCTGCAGCAGCAGTACCATCGTCTTGTACGATAGCACCATTTAAATTAGCTCCTGCTCTTACGTCAGATAGCGTGCTTTCAGTTGCAGTGTTAACCAAGAAGAAATTTCTAGCTTGTAATTCACCGATAAGTGCCATAATTTAAAATAAATTTAATTAAACATTTCTATTATTTAGTTCTACATTGGCTTGTAGACTATTTTCTCTGTATGTTCTGATTGCTAATTCAACAGCTTTATCCACAATTAATCTGTGTATAGATTCATTTAATTGACAACCCTGAACTGTGTTCTCTCCTTCAATCGTCAGTCCCAAACCTTGTGTTTCTGGGTCACTATCAAAGTTCCCTACAATGATTGGTTCTGGCTTTTTAAGGTACCTCATGCTGTATTTCGTGATATTGAAAGGAGTAATAATTTCTACTACTCTTTCTGGAGCAATGCTTAAACTAGGCGATGTATTCTGAATATCTAGTCTCCAAGCCTTACGTTTGTTAGGTTTTCTAAATGGATTATTAGATGATACATTATACTCATCATGTGTAATTGGTTTTACACCAATTTTGGTTTTACATACTCCTGTACCACTTACTTCAATTTCTTCTTGAAGAATAAAGTATACGTCATCAGGTATTTCAATAAACTTTGAATTAGAACTAATTTGAGCATCTTCATTTGTAAAAGAATCAGATGTCTTAAATGGAGTTACTAACTCTCGTAATTGGGCTCTACGATTCTCTGAACCTTCGAATCCCTTTTGTTGTTTATTGTAAGGATTATACGACTCCCTTACTAACTCATCCTGAGCTTGTGTTAGAAATAATGACCTTTCATACACGGTAAGACCAGGAGCAGCATTGCTAGAGATATTGTCGTAACGAGTCTTAAACTCCTGATCCATTTCCGATGCTGTCATTATTCACTAGCGTTTTTAATTCTTGCTTCGATTGCTAGGCGTTGTTCCTGTCCAACAGGAGAACCTAAAAATCTTGCAGCGTTATACTCATCTGGTTCAAGTCCTTCACCACAAATAGGTTCATTTTCCTTAGTGAAGTACTGACCATTTAATCTGTCAATGATTCCAAATGCTACAGCTTTCTCAAGAAGCACTTTTTCTTTGAAGAGTTTGTCTTCAGCAAATGTTACAATTTGCTTAGAGTTACCTGCTTCAATCTGCTTCCCTACTTCACTACGTAGGAATGAACCACTTTGTCCTGAGTGAGTGTGCTTACCTAGCTTACGCAATACATAACGTAATGCATCTGCATCTTGGGAGATTTCACTGAAGAATGCGAAAGCTTTCGCTTTGTTACTGATACGAGTTTCTTCAACTACGTCAGTTTCATTCTCCTGAACCATTACCCATTTGTAAGACTCTCTATGTTCTTTCTCAAGTTGTTCAGTTGAGTTAGCTACTAGATTTGTATTTAAAAGAACTTTCCAAGTGATATAGTCTTCTGGCACTGATAAGTTTAAATGCTTATCTTCTTTCCCAAGTGCAATTGGGAACATTCCACCTTTTCTATATCCTTTCCAGAAGTCACTATAAATAGATAGATCTCTATCCATCAAGTGTTCCAGACCTTTTTTTTCTTCGTTGGTAAGAATGTTTTTCATCTTACCCTTGTCAAGTCGAGGAGGACTGATGTAATCGTAAGTCCCTTCTAACTTGCGTCCATAAGCTACGTGCTTAGGATCTGTAATTTCTTTAGTCGGTTTTGGAATAAACTGAACAATTACTGTTTCGTTTTTGAGGAAACCTGTGTAAACCTCTTCTGGTGCCACTTCCGCAGCTGCTTTAGCCTTAGCCATATTCTCCTATTTTCTTCCTTGTTAAAAAATAGAAGGGGGAGGATTAGTCCCCCTTCTTTATAATTATGCTGCTAATACCTCAGGGATAATTTGAGCAGTTCTTGATGGGTCAAAGATTACCGTAGCAAGTTGACAGAACTTAGTTACGATAGCAGAGTCCTCATCGTGTGACATGTGCATGTTGTTTGCCTGTCCTGTGAATGGGTTTCTGAATCCCCATCTGTATCCACGATACTCAGGTGCACCTTTAACAGATACCTTCTTGATGTTTGGAGTCTCAGGAGTTCCGATGTAGAAGATGTCGTATCTGTATGATTCAGCTACTCCTCTTGAACCTGGGAATCTGATTTTGTTTCTCTCTTTGTCATCGTAGAAGTCATCTACCTCAACTTTTACAGTAACTCCGTTTGGAGCAAGGTACTCAACAAACTGGAATCCAGACTTGAATGCATTGCTGTGTAGCTCAGAGCTAGCTTTCATTACTGTTGGAGGGTTAGTACCTGGAGTACTCATGTTAGCTGCCCAACCAGAAGTTGTGTTAAGTACAGCTTTGTGGAATCCATAAGCTCCTCTTTCCCCTGTACGAAGCATGAAAGTTCTTTCAGAGAATCCTAATTTACCTTCAGATAGAGTTAGAAGGATTTCTTCTAGCATCTCTAGGTCAAACTCACCATCGTAATAGAAAGTGTTGGAGAATTCCATTTGCTCACGAATACCAGATCCCATCTTGATAACCCATCCTGACTTATCAATGTTCTTGTATTCTCCTTTATAGTCTCTGTTAGTTCTTCCGAACATAAGAGCACGGTTCTTGTAAGTAGAGAATTCTTGCTCTACTAACCAGTCTTCATAAAGTGCAAGGGTTGCGAAACTCTTTAGGTTACCAGCTTTATCAACTGCTGGAAGTCCCATAGAAATTTTCTTGTTCTGTGCGTTACCTGCAATCTTGTGAGAGATACGTAGTGTTGAAACATCACCTCTCATAGAGATTGGAGTAACACGTCTGATTCCCCCTTGGTCTCTCGATAGACCTCTACCTGCAGCAGCGTATTCTACAGACCAACGAGTTCCTCTGATAAGTTCCTCTCCTGGCATCCCTGAATCAGATGATCCAAAGAATTCACAGGTGTAAACCCAGTTAGTACCTTCAGCTCTAGGAGCTTTCTTAATACGTAGTGGGTAAAGTTCATTCTTGTTACCAACGATAGTTTCACCTTCGTGGAACCACATTTCGCCAAAAACAAGATCAACTGTAGAAGTTCCTTCTGCAACGTTGAAGTCAGAGTCAGTAACTACACTACCTTGATAGCGAGCTTCTACTAGCTGAATATTACGTCTTGAACTTCCGATAAGCTCCCAATAGAAATCTCTGTCATCATCAATCTCGTGTGTTGGGAACATGTTTAAAAGGTTCTCCAAACTACGTCCTCTATGGATAGCCAGAAGCTTCACCATAGTGTTGTTGATTTTTTGTGGAGCCCTTTTGTACATAGCATCCAAGGTGTTTTCAGGATTAATCATCCCTGCTACAGCCTCAGAGTCAGTAACTTGGTATCTACCTAATTGAAACATTGTATATTAATTTAAACGATTTACTAATTATTCTAACATTAGTCCATCACCTAAGGTAAAGTTCTCATTCTGTTTTGGAGCAGTTCCATTCTGTAAGAAGTCTGTACCTGCACCTCTAAGTACTTCATCAATATTCTTCGTAGCTGAGGTTGCAATAGCACCTGTCAACTTAGAGAAATCTGTGAATCCTTTAGTCACGAGAAATAAATACTCTGTGATGGTTCTAGTTTGTGTTGGGTTATCTTGTAAAGCTTTACCATAAGTAGAGAGAGGATTACCATTAGCATCTCTGTCTACTGCTGTGGTCATCTGCTTAATAAGGTTGTCTTTAACTCCTCTAGGAATCTTGACTCCTTTAATAACCTCATCCATTGTGTTAATGAACTTAGTTACTTCGTCGATGTCTGCTTGCTCCTTTGCGGCAGCAGCTTGTACATCTGCTTGGTAACTGTCTTCGTTGAAAGCTTTCAATCTGACAAGTGCAGCTTTTGCATCTGCCATGTCTTCTCCAAGATCCACACTACGCTGTGCAAACTTTGAAGCATCTTCTTTACTGAACTTTCTGTTCAAGAAGTCTTGTGCGATGATGTTAAAACGAAGAGTAGCATTCTCATCTTTGTTTATCACTTCATCTGTGTAACCATCCAGTTGTGCTTTCATTCTCTGGTAGGTTACGTAGGTGTCTTGTTGTACACCTTGTTCCATTGCTGCC
>SPKZ01024128.1_pt1 | contig 13348 bp, 17 predicted proteins | sample 2456571 | NCBI WGS metagenome assembly SPKZ01 (sample SAMN11192286, study PRJNA482655) | marine metagenome | biome: ENVO:00000447; feature: ENVO:00000244|ENVO:00000211|ENVO:00000569|ENVO:00002023; material: ENVO:00002151; isolation source: ocean water from marine abyssalpelagic zone ...
AGCGAGTGTTTGCCACGATACGCAATCTTTGAAAACGTCACAGGTTTGCTTACTGGAGAATCAGGACGATGGTTTGCTAAGTTTCTCTATGACTTGGCCTCGGTCGGGTATGATGCGGAGTGGCACTGTATATCAGCTTCAGAACTTGGCGCGCCCCATCACAGAGATAGGGTCTGGATTATTGCCTACCCCCAACGCGAGGGACTACAAAGATGTGTCTTCGAAGGGTTCGACCTACAGCGCAAGTCGAAACGGGCACACGCCAAGCTTGGCAACAGAATCGTACCTGTCGGGACTGACTGGAAAACAGACTGCCTCAGTTTATTGTTGGGCGATGGGATACCCACCAGGTTGGCACGTAGAGCAGTAAAACAATTTGGCAACACTTTACTTCCAGCAATACCAAAGATAATAGGCGAGGCAATATTAAAGTATGAAAGCACTAACCAACATTAGTTAGTGCTAGAGTAGTTACTTTTTAAATAGCTTTCCAATTAATCCGCTAACAGGGTCAACCTTATGGCCCTGAGCAGCGTTTAATCTATCCTTAGACTCGTTGGTTAATACTCCAAAGTAAGCATGTAATACGGTTACTAGTGGCGTAATTACGGCAAATATAAATATCCCACTACCTTTTATCATTTCAATCATCTCAGTATCTTTTGTTATTACCGAGTAAGCCCAAGCAAAGACAACTGATATCGTACTGAACCCGACAACCTGAAAAGATTGATAAGCTATTTTAGGGCGTGTTGTGTGTTTAGATTCTGCATTAGCCGACAACATTGTATTTAATGCGCCGTAGGATTGCTTGATATGCTCTTTTTTAACGTCATACTCTTTTTCTAGTACACTTGCTTGCAATTCAGGTGAAAGGCTATTTATGGCGCTCTGAGCTTGTTCGCCTGTTGCGTTATCTGGCAGTTGTTTATCACCCGGTAAGAATCCGTTTATCCCAGCTATGATTAATGGTGCTGCTGGCCCTGCAATTGATGCTATTAATCCAGTGCCTACGGTTTTTAATATGTCGCCTAAGTTCATAATTAACCCCCTGAAAATCCGTTATCAATTCCACCACCTGCACCGTGAACACCGTCGAACTCGTTAATGTCTTTCATTCTTTAAACTCCTATCTGTAAATCTTGATTATAAACTAATTTGATTTATTTTAATATTAGGGTTGACTTGTTATATTCCGTGTATATACTATCTGTATCATTTAAATATAAGGAAGGTTATGAAGAAGTTAATCGAGTTTAAAAATTTAGATAAGTCTGTGCAGGAATATGCAGATTTATTTTTTGAGGGTAATTTTAGTATGGCAGTTCGTGCGTTAATTCAAAGAGGGCTTGCTTATGAAGAATAAAAGACTCTATGTGATGTTTAACGAGGCCACTGGATTAGTTAAGGTTGGCATGAGCAATAATACAAAAACAAGAGCCAAGACCATATCAAATCATTGCGGGACTGTGGTGGTTGTTATGTATGAAAGTAATCTGATTTCTAATGCTGAACTTTGCGAAAAAGAGTCACATAAAGAACTGTATCGCAGTAGGCAATTAGGAGAATGGTTTGATTGTGGTGTATCGCATGCGATAAGCGCAGTTAAGTGCGTAGTTAGTGAGTTTTCTGTGTGTGCCGACTATTCAAATCAAGATGTAAACGAGTGCGATACCGGTAGTGGAATAATAGAAAAAGAGTGCGCATGGAAAAACTGCAAGGAATTATTTTACGGTACTGAGAGAGCAAAATACTGCGGCAATACTTGTAAAAATAAGCAATGGCGCAAGGATAAATTAATGTTAGATAACAAGGGAGAGATGAAGGATGAATAAGAAATTCAAAACAAAGTTTATTGGTCACTCAGTAAAAGTTGATGCTGACTATCATGCTTCATGGGAGCTTAACGGAATTACCAATAGCGAGTGTTCAAAAGAGTTTATGAGTGATGCTGGCGAAGTCGTTAAGCTTTCTGATGCCGCTGGTAATGAATGGATAAAAGTAAATCCAACCACTATACCTGATATTGATTAACCATTTAACGTACTAAAGGATAAAGAAGATGAAAACATTATTTAGAAAGGTAGTAGAAGAAGTTGATGATGATGGTGTTATAACGAATGTAGAAACATTAATTACTGCTGACTGCATTCATGACGTATTTGAGAATACTAATTGTTATCGCGATCATGTAAATATGGAATTAATATCCATAACAAGAGTTGGTCATGTTGCTTGCGATCTGACAAATGATGTTCCATTTAAGTAGTAAAGGAAATCACAATGAGTAAGGAAGAAGAAACACAAGAGTTTATGTTGAAGTTTTTCGATGCAAGAATGGATATAGAAGTTGATAGAAATAAAGAGCTTGCTGATAAGCTAGCTAAAGCAAATGCATACATAAAATTGCTTGAAGATAAGCTTGAAGAGGAAAGGGCTATCGTTAAGGGTTTGCAGGATCACGCTAACGAGATAGATGATTTTGAAATAGCTGTTATTGATGCTTTAGATAAACGAACTATTAACTGAGGTAATTATGTGTAAATCAATAATGGATTACAAGTATAGGATTATAGTTGCAGCTTTAGTTTTAGCTTTGGTTCTGGCTATATCTGCTGATACTGTAATGAGTATGTATTGAAAGTAATCGAAGTATTAAATACAAATAACATAAAAGGATATTTAGGAATGAATTCACAACAACTTTACGGCCATATTATAAAGCCTACTCATTTATATATGGGCGGCAATTACGAAAGTAAAAACGCTAACTTTTTATCATTATGTACCGCGGCAATTGAAAGTAATTGTGGTTATTACATTAAACAGGTTGGCGGTCCTGCTTTGGGTATTTGGCAAATGGAGCCAGCAACGCATAAAGATATCCACCTAAACTGCGATGCAATAAAGGAAAATAGATTTAACCATAAATTATTATCATTGCAAATGGACTGTACGCACGAGGATGATTTAATTGTTAGCCCTATGTACGCCTGTGCTATGGCTAGATTAAAGTATTCAATGGACCCAGCCCCATTACCAGACAGTGAGAATACTCGCGCTGTATATGATTACTATAAGCGCATTTATAATACTCCTGCTGGTGCGTCTACTTATGAGAAGTTTAAACAAGCTTTGATTAGTAATGGTGTATTTAACGTTAAACTTTAAAGGAGTATTAAGATGATTATACATTTATTAAAGTGCTATTTTTATGACTATGACACTACCGTCTATGGATTAATAAACGGTAGTGTGATTTTAGTTTAGGCTGATACTATCTCTGATATGTAAATGTCAGAGTTTCTTGTTCCTGCACTTGTAACTAGCTCAATATCTGTTCCGTTAATTGATGGGGTAAAGGTCACTGCTGCACCTGTTTGGTTTGATATGTTGCTAACAATAGGTACTGAACCTCCTACAACCTCAAAAGTACACGAAGATAAACAAGGATCTCCACTGTGCCTTAGTGATATTTTCCACATTTTGCCAACAGTAGAGGCATCTAATATAACTAATGGTGCTGTAGTTACGTTTTGATTATCTAATTTTTCAGACTTTAGATTTAACCCGTTAACTATTAAATCTCCATCATGAGTGTAATCAGCGTTACTGAATTTTTCATCATTAAATATAATATTTAAACCTGTTATGCCCGTGATATTTGTAGCGCTGGTCAACGCTCCTGTTTCGTCACCTGCTACAATATTTATATTCTTAACGCCAGCTTGTAAGTTTACTATATGACTAGACAACGTACCTCTAATCAATGGTTCTTCTATGCTCCAACCTTGCGTAGCTCTTGTCCCAGTTTTGATTATTCTAATTGGCTCTGAAGTTGAAAGAATACGATGATTTAATAACGTACCTCCGTTCCCTTTAAGCGCTACGCCTGCATTAGCGTTAGGTGTTCCAGCTTTGTTTTCACCAGTAGATGCGCCATTGATAATGGTTAATCCGTCACAATGATAGAAACTATCTGATAAATCCTCAGCAAGTGCGACATCACCAAGATTATTCAATCCTTCGCAATTATTAACCACAACACGAAGCGTATAATCAGTGTCGTTATTAGCGCCACACTTAATGCCATGACCACCATTGCCTCCCCATTCGCTGTTATTGAAGCTTATAACGCCAGCTATAGCGGTATTTGTGCGCCCAGTGTATTCACCGTTTGTAATATTCATTGCGTGACCTGCGTTGTCATGAGCATCACATTCAATGTTCGTGTTATAGCATCTACCTACAATTGTTACTGCATCATTTGGCTGATTAACAACATGACTATTAATAATTCTAGTATTGAATACGTCACCTTCAGGCGCTGCGACATCAGCAGCTTCAACGCGTATGCCACAATTAAAATTAGCCGATGTTAGATCCATTGCAGCAGCAGCCCTTGTAGCATCCGAATCAACTAGCAAATCTTTTGTACCACAGCTTTCAAGCATAATACGAACAACCGCACGCAAGGTGTTAGTACCCACTAAGCGCGTTTTATATCTGTTCGTACCGTCTTTTTTAGAGCCTGTGCCAGCACCAACAAGAACCAAACCCTCACTGTCGAGTTTAATTTCATCACTAGTTAAAATCGAACCTTGCGGTAACAATATGTTTTGAACTTGGCTTGATATAGCAGCCTGCTTTGATGCTACTAACGCCAAATATGAATCTGTTGTGTTGTCACCTTTTACACCTAAAGCGGCACTAACTACACCAGACGAAGCAACAATTAAAGCCCATTGATTGCCATTACCATCATTTAGTAGTGCGTCACCTAGTTGTGCGGGTGATTGGCTGACAGGTTGTGCGGTTACTCCGTTGTGCTGCCATACTGCCGCTCCACCACCACCTATTGCCGCGTAACCCTGAAATTCAACGGTATCGTTAACGCTTGGGCTTGATGACTTACTTGTTAAAAAACCCGTTAATGTATTAAATTGTCTTTTCATTTTTATTTCCTAATCAAGTATTTCAAAAACAGAAAATCTACTGTTTGTTGTGGAGATTGCAACATCTTCACCATCTGCAAAAACAGAGTAAGCCAGGGAACTACCTGACACAACCTTTAACGTTATACTGTCACTAGCTGCGAGCCTATTCGCGCCTCCTGCCATCGGAGATAAGCTTGAAGATGTACCGCTATTATAAAAAGTATTCAACCACCCACCATTCCATGTATCGCCCACGTTAGTTCCACTCGCTACCACTGAACACGTAACGCAAACTTTAGCCTCTCGTTGAAACACGATAGAGCTAGACGATACTGAAAATAAACCATTACTAGCGGTGACGGGGAACTCTAAAGCTGTAGTGCTTGGGACTATTCCTGCTAGTGTTTGTGCGGGCCAACTACTGATAGTGGTTACTGTTGAATCGGTTTCAACGTAAACCTGTGGACTTACGTTTGTTCCAACCCTTAAAACTGGATTTCTCAATAGAGCTTCAGCACCTATGCTATTTCCATCAACCCTTAAGAATACCGTTGCTTTTACTGCGTTTGGAACCATTGCCGCGCCAATATTATATCTGGTATATGTTGTGTTTAGCTCTCCGTCTGCGATTTCATCAGAGTATAAAACAACATCACCAACATCTTTTAACTGTATACCGATATTATTAGAGTTTCCGAACGTGCCTGATAACTTGCGAAACGCGCATGAAAAAGTAATCAACTCACCGTTAGTTATATCTTCAGGTAGGTCAATTGTTTTTTGAACTAATACTTGCCCGGCAGTGTTGATGGTTACCGTTATATCACTAACATTTCCTACCGCTAGAGAGCCATCACCAACCACAGCAAACCCGTTAGGGTTGTTGTCGATTGTTTTTCCTGCTACCCAATTCATTTTTTGTTGTGGAAAGCTGATCGTTTCCTTTAAGCTTTCTGTGACGCCCACTATATCAACCGCGGCTATTTCTTCCGCTCTATCCATTATGGCGACTATTTTTTTATAGTTTGTGTCATCAAATATTATGTCGTGAGCATAAAAAACAAGAGTTCCGCCGGAAAAAGCCAAACCATCAACAGCATCAACACACTCAGCAAGAGTGTTTCCCTCGATGGTAAATCTGTGAAGCTTTAACGGGTTTGCCCCTTCTGGTATAGGGGTTATCTCTGTTGCTTGAGTAAATGCAAATGTACAAACTTTTGATAGCTCCCCTAAATATTCATCATTTAATATGCTACTAGGAGCTTGAAAACCTACAGGGTTAACACCTACCGAATTCAAGGCAGACCAATTGGTTTGTACTTCCCCTCTAAACTTGGCTTGCCCGTAGTTTGCAGTATTAGCGACATCACCAGACGTATTGTGATTAATAACTTCAAACCCCGCCTCTAGTATTTTTGGCATGTCATTAATGGTTAATCTTCCAGGGTTGCCAAGGCTTGCTACTGGAATAGCGCCAGCGCATTTATAACCCCTAGCATCAAAAAGAGTTTTAACGGCTCCTAAAAGGCTAGCCCACGCATCATCAAAAACAAAGCTTATTTTTGCTGGTGAACTTGCTGATGGTAATGATGAGACAGGGGTGATCGATGCTGCCATAATTTTAGCGCCGGCAGGAAAGCTATTATTTAATGTTATTTCGCTTTCACCTGTGATTGTATAGTCATCATTTACAAATAACCGCCCCCTATCTCCTCCGTTTTTATCCACATAGATATTAGCATCTGCAACAACTACCCCGTTAAAAGTAACAATAAGTTGTCCGGCAGACAGTAATTGTATATCCTCTTCAAAGTCTGTGAATGACTCAGCTATCTGCTCATTAAGTATAGAGGTTTGAGTGGGTAGGCCGTAATCTATATGTAAATCATAAGTACCACCGCTAACAGTAAACGTATAATTTCCGCTACCATCCGCTTGAACTGGGTTGTCTATTGGTGATGCTAAAGAGTCAAACAAAGGTGCCTTGTTAGTTGTCCCGACATCAAAAACAGTAACAAGCTTTCCAGCACCAGCGTTTCCATTTTCTACTGTGTCAAATTGTATTACTATTGAATTATTATAAGTTTTCATTTTTTTACCTTTGTTTTAAAGACCGAATTCAAAATCAACAACTATATCTCTAGAGGTTTCAGCGGAGCCGTTCCCTAAGTCTAAAACAGTTAATGTAGATGTACCAATAACGAATTGATTAAAACCCCTAGATGTAAATGTGGTATTTTCTACCGCAGGAGAGTTTATTGTTATTTCTGAGTTATCTATAGTCCACAAATACTCGAACGGACCAACACCAGCAATAACATCAGAGAAAACCGTAGGACTAGTTTCACTTCCATTCGATGATGATATATTTAATTGCCCGGGAGTTAAGTTTACCGAATAATCAGGCGCTACAGTAACCCCTATTACCTGTGTTTTTCCTGCGCCTATCATGAGAAATTCTGCCCTACAACGCCACCATCCCAATTTGCACCACCGTCATCTGTAATAAATACATATCTATCTCTTGCTGATAGACCTACTGACATAGTAGGTGTAACGCCGCCACTCCAAAAAATATTTGCAGGGTATGAAATAGTAAAAGGGGTTGTCGCATCTTGGGTTATGTGTATGGTAACTGTGGTTGTTAGATTTGCTTCAGGGTTAGCATTAATAAAAACAAGGTTATTTATATTTTCAGTTAGTGTTATTTTAAATACATTACCTTCTGATAAATTTATATTCATAGAGCCTGAGATGCTAGTTACTGAATTTGTTACTTCAGCATAGCGAGCTAAAAGAAAGTTATTTTCTAAAGCTTTTAATTGATTGCCGTTATCTAGGTTTATGAAGTTCTCACCGTCTGCCGTGTCTGGCTGACCTAATACGGTTACATATTTATTGCCACCTAATTTATCACCGGCAACAATACCACCGTTTATTGTAACCGTGTCGTCTGGCTGTAAATCTGATGCAACAGCAAGCGCAATATCTTGATAAACAAATAAAGCGCTAGAGCCTTCTGTGACTGGTACTATTTGCCCTGTTGGATCCATCTGTCGCCCCAGTATAACAACGCCATCAGCAGCGGCAGTTAATAACGTCATCTGCCCAGTATTGTCGGCAGTGTAATCAACATCTTTTTTAAGATATACACCATCAAATATTGTCCCAGTAGCGTCAGCAGATTTATAAAAGCTCGCTGTTGTCACCTCTATTTCAGTAAATGTTAATACTTGACTACCTGCCACTGTTACCGACTCTTCAGCAATTACACCACTAAAGCCTTGAAGGTTAAACCCTTCAACTTTTGGCATGTAATAAACTTGAGCGCCTTGTTTATCTAAAATCTTTAACGAGTACGACCCACTTACTGCTAGCCCTACAGGTGAATTATTATGAACAGGTATGCCACCAGCAGAGCCTATCACTGGCTGAGTTAATGGAACTGCCGTACCGTCTTCTTGAAGTGCGTAAACTATTTTACGGTTGTCCTCTACGATAGGATCTCGACCAACAATGCCGAAGAAAGCCTGAAAACCATCAAGGGGTTTTCCTTTGTCTGGGTCGGGCACGTAAAAGATCGGATTGTGAACCCGAAGTATGCTTTCGTCTGCAACCAGACTATTATTGATGATCGTCGCCATGTTTATTCCTGTTTATATGCTATGCTTAATTTTTATTTTATCATTTTAAGGGTTGTTATGTTTGCTTTTGCCGTGAATGTTTTTTTAGCTTACTTGGCTTTTCAATTTATTACTGGATTATGTATGGGTATAGTCCTGTGCTTTAAAGATTAACTATTTATTACTTAATAGCGCCTTAATAGCTTTTAGCTGGTTTTTCTCATTAACCCCTTTCGCGTATTTGTAGCCAGTTTTAACTCCTTGCGCAACCATTCCTGCACCTGTCATTTGAGACACATCAACAGCGGCATCAACACCAGCCTGTTTAACTTGGTTTTTTAATCCAGTCCTTCCGGCGCCACCAAACACAACCTCTAACTCATCAGCGAATAGCATTTGAGCAAGTATGTCACCTTGATTTCTACCGCCAAACTTTTTAGATGTTGATTGTATATTATCAACGGCAGTCATTAAGTTTGCACGCCCTTTAGTGTTGTTCATTAAACCCCTTAATGCTGTACCAAAAGCTTTGTCAGCGTGTGGCCCTGTCTGGTTTAACTTTCTACCAACAACATCTTGAAGATCATTTAACCCTGTTATTGTTTCAGAAAACCTCCTGTTAGCATCTTTGTATAGTGGGTAATCCTCACCTATAGCTGTATTAATTCCTTTGCGATAATCACCTAATACCTTTTCAACTGCGCCTGAGACTCCGCCTTCCTGCTTCTTTCCGTGACTTAAATCTTCATCAAGAAACTTTTTAAGCTTGTGTGCTTGTTCTGCGTCAGGGGTTGGTCGTCTTTGTATCTTGGTAATAGTGTTATTGATAAGGGTTTTTGCTGGTGCGCTAAACTCAATTAATGAGTCGGTAAAATCTAAAACCCCGTCTTTGTCGAACTTGACGCCCATTTCACCTAAGTCATCAAAGAATTTATTTGTAGGCGCAGAAGTGTCAACAGGTTCACCTTTTAAGTTTTTAGCTATATTACCCAAATCACTGCCAGCTTTTTTATTTTCAGCGCGCAAGAAGTTAACATCTTGAAGTAGTGAATCACCTGCGACATCTGCTGGTCTATAGCGTTGCTGTGCTAAAGGTTTGCCTTTTCCGCTTTCCATAACCTTTACCATTTTGCTAAACTTGCTTTTATCTACTGATGGAGAGTTTGCGATCATGGTAGTCATGCCATCATCGAAGCCTTGGCTCCTTGCCTTTTTTACCATGCCAAACACTCTAGGGGTAAAACGATCTTCACCTAACTTTTTAGTAAAATCTTTCTTTATTCTTTCACTTCCTGTTTCTGTCATCTTTTTTGCTAGCGGACTGCTAGGCATTCCAAGCTTAGGTATAACACCACCAGTAAGCCCGACAGGAGGTAACACACCTAAAACGTCACCTATGTTTTTAACATACTCTTGACCTGCATCGCTTTCTGGTAAGTCGGTAAATTTAGCGGCTAATGCTTGTGCTTCTTCCAACCCCTCACCTGGCTTTAACCTACCGGTTAACTCTCCAAGAATACCAGCCAATGTACCGGCACCAAAACCTAAAGCACCAGTTGTTGCGCCGGTCACTAAAGTTTTAGCCGCTTCAAATCCACCTTCTAATTGCTCGCCAAGAGTTCTTTCTGGTGTTAGTTTTTGTCTTTCTTCCCTTCTGGCTTGTTCTGCTGCCATGTTTTCAACGGTTGGAACATCTTCGTTCGCTGGCCCTGAAATAGCTTCAGTATCAAACCGATCAAAAATATTAGTTTCTTTTGTGTCGAACTTATCAAATACATTAGGCATTTAATTACCCTCTGGTAAGTAGCCGTATTTAGCTTTAAATTGCTCAGCTAAATCAGGGTTGCTTGCTAGTGCTTGCAGGGCACCTTCAGGAGCTTGCTGTTGTACTTGTTCAGTTGATGAACCTTGAGCCTTCCCTTTTTCTTTTGACCGTAAGAATCCAGCAACAGTGCCACCCTGATCTAAAAATTGTATTTGCTCACTGTAATAATCACGAAGCTTTTGCTGTGCCACTTTTTTCTTGTTTAAGTAATCTATTAGTTCATCAGTATCCAATCCAGTAGGCAAAGCAACGTCTTTAGCTAAATCTAATTCGCCTTTAGATAACGCACCAAAGGTTGTAGCACCAACAACATCAAGTGCCATTGAGCCACGTATATTGTCAAGCTCAACTGATGCCGCCGCTATTGAAGGCCACATCTTTTCAAATACACCAACTCCAGCACCTTTATCTAATGCTGCTATTGCTCTATCAATATTTCTGACTGCCCCGTCAATTTTGGTGATAGTTTCAAAGCCTTTATCTATTCGTTTCGCTCTAGATGAACCGGTTAATTCAGCAAATTTTTCAGCTTGTTTTTGTTCTGCTTTCCATTTTCCATAGCTCTCTATATCGCCAGATGCTATAGCGGATAACTCAGCGTTACTTACTGCCCTACCTTTAAGTCCTGCCTTGATTTGCTTGGCTATCTTTTGCTGTTCTGGTGTAAAATCTTTGATTAAATCATTAAACGCAACAGCTTCAGCAGGTAGAGAGGTATCTTTACCTTTACCAGTAGCCTTTCGATAACTTTCAAATGCTTTAGGATTTATTACAGCTAAATCTTTTTCAGCAGCTTTAATAATATCTTCATCACCTAACGCCATTGTTGTGCGTAATCCTGAAGCATCACCACCAGCCAACTCAACTTCACGCACTCTAGCCTCGATAGCTTCACGAGGATTTACATTGCCAGAAATAACATCTTGAGCATACTGAACACGCGAGCCGATAGCTTGCTGATCTTTAAATTGAGCGTTAGCAACAAAGTCTTTCATCACTAATGGGTGTAACATGCCAAATTCAGCAATCTCATCAGGTGTACCGCTTTTTAATAATTCAGCACCCTTTACTCTCGCTTGGCTTTGCTGCTCTAATTGCGCTTGTTGTGCTTGTTGTGCTTGTTGTTGTTCAGCTTGCATGTTCATAGTCTGTTGATTAGCTTGTAAGCCTTGCATCATTCCAGCAGTACCAAGAGATCTTTGTGCTGTTGTTTGTGGTCCTGCGGCATTTAATCCGCGAGAGTAATCTAGAATAGCCATTATCCGCCCTTATTTAAATAGTTGTAACCAAGGCCAGCAAAGTCACTAGCAACATTACCCCAAATATTAGCTTGGGCCATTTGATTAGACGCACCTGCCTGTGCTGCTTGTTGCTGTAGGTTTGAAATATTTCCGCCTAACTGCATAGCCTGACCTGAACCTTGAGAAGCTGCACCCATGCCCATATTAGCTAATCCAGTATATTGTTGGTTTAGTCCTGACATATATTGCTGGCCTAATTGTGGCGCTATCGTAGCGAGTGCGGCTTGATTTACACCACCTCTTACGCCACCAGTTGCAGCAGCGTTTCTTAATTGTTGCTCCTCAACCTGACCAGATAAAGCTTGATATTCAGGGCCAGCATAATAATCACTTAATAATTGCGCTCGCCCTGCTGGGTCTGTTAATTGCTGTAAACCCCCTAAAGCATCATAGCCAGCTTCACGGTAAGGCTGCTGTAATTCTAAAGACCTATCAAACATTCGCTCTTGAGACTCTATACCTGCTTGAGTGCCTGCTTGCTGTTGCGCTGTTGCATCACCTGCGGCATTACTGCTCATAGCGCCACTTAACAAGGTCGCTCCGCCTACTGCTACCATTCCCCAACTCATAAACCTAACCCCTTAATATTATCTAAAAGACCGTCAACAAGTAGTTGATCGTAATCCTCAACAATTACATCTTTTTCAATTTCTTCTAAATCTGTTTTATTTGTTACGTGCAAAGTTTGCCATTGGCAATCCTCATGCACAACAACAACTTTTTGAACTCCTGCCTTAGATGTAAAAGTATAAGGAGCCGTTATTTCTGTGATACCTTCAGCGGTTATTACTGTGCATTTACCAGTTAACACCACGTTAAAATGTTCGGTTGCGTGTATCTTGCCTATAATTCTAGTCCCTGCTGGCATTAATATCTCACGCAAATAAATCCCATCTGAAAACCTATGTGTTACCGGGCACTCTTGCTCTCTTAATTCGCCTGATTTAATTCTTTCTATCAAATCTTTGGCGGCATCTTGAATTATTCCACGGTTATTATTTATAACTTCAACGTTTGTTTTTTCGTAATAATCATAAACAAGTTCTGTACTCATAAATAACCCTTAAACAATTTGAACCCAACCAGTATTAACACCGATTGTATCATTAAACCACATGGTGACACTAGTAGGGCTGTTGGTGGTGTCAAAGTAAACCTGTGAGCTATTAGAAGTAACCACAGACTCAGGCAAGCCAGCATCAAACAAAGGAGATAATGCAGCGAGTGAGTCAATTAATTTTTGTATTGATTCTTGCGCGCTGGTTAGATCTTCTTTTACTGCGTCGTAATCTTCAATAAATTGCTCTTTAGCTGCTGGTAATGCTTGCGCTATATCCGCATAACTTCTTAACACTTGTCTTGTCATGATACATCAACCTTTAGTCCAGAAAATGCCATTTTATCGGGTGAAACAAATCTAAATTTAAAGTTAAAATCTTTCCTGATGTAGCCTAATCGTCTAGCAATATATCGCTTGTCGTATTCATTGGGTGAACTGATTAGGTTCCAATATTCTTTACCATAAAGAACACCGTCATAACTCATGCTAAACGCTGATGTAAAATCAATCGTTGCATACCCTGGTATAGTTTCAATCTCAAATTGATTAATCGATAAGGACTCTACACCTGAAATGATTGGCGTATAACAAGTGCACTCAAC
>SPKZ01022033.1_pt1 | contig 13336 bp, 15 predicted proteins | sample 2456571 | NCBI WGS metagenome assembly SPKZ01 (sample SAMN11192286, study PRJNA482655) | marine metagenome | biome: ENVO:00000447; feature: ENVO:00000244|ENVO:00000211|ENVO:00000569|ENVO:00002023; material: ENVO:00002151; isolation source: ocean water from marine abyssalpelagic zone ...
CTTCCGCCCTTTCCAGAGGTCCAGATCGACGCGCTCATTAAACTCACGCATGGCATCATGGACCGATGGGATATCCCGCAACAGCGGATTGTTGGGCATTCTGACATCGCGCCGGCGCGGAAGCAGGATCCGGGAGAGCATTTTCCTTGGGCAAAGCTCTCCCGATTTGGGATCGGCCTATGGCCATCTTCTTTGCTGGATGGCGCGTCCGGCTCAAAAGCGTCGGCCAAAGGCCCGCAGCTTATCGGGCGCGGCCTTGGGCCTGGCGATGATAAAAAAGCGGTGAGCCGCATGCAGACAATGCTTGCTGGCATTGGTTACGAGATCGAGGCTACCGGCACCTATGATAAGGCGACGGAAACAGTTGTGTGCGCCTTCCAAAGGCGTTGGCTTCAAGACCAAGTGACCGGTCTCGCCGACCTGCGCACGCTCCGCATGATCGGTCTGATGCATCCGCAATATCTGCGCTAACTCAATTCGAGACAGTGGCGATCGCCCTCACGAGCAATGCTAAAACCACGTTGTGTCACCGTTTTGGCTGCGTCTGAGTCATGAAAGCGTATCGCGTTCGTATGGTTGTAGTGGATGAAATTCACGCCCGTCTTTGTCTCAGGGGGCAAATGCTCGAGCAACTCCATGCTTTGAGTTACGCGCGGGTGTGGGATGAGTGACATGTCTCTGCCAGGTAATTCGAAGTCATCGTAGAAAGTTGCGTCGATGAAGGCGAGATCAACTTGTTTGACAATGTCTTCGATGCGGAGATCGAAATCAGTGTCCCATTCCTCCCAGCTATCGATGTCTGGCAAATACAAAGCGCTCTTTTGTGAGCTTTGGATGATGTAACCGACGGTTTCCGAATACTCATCTCGGTGGGGAACCCGATAAGGGGTTACCTGAATCGTGTTGGAAATCGTGATGGGCGTGCGATCCTCGAGGGACTTCAGGACGATATTGCCGAGCTCCACCAACTGTCCCCAAGGACCATTCTGAGCGAGAAATTCTCGCATGCGAGGCATTGCATACACGGGAACGCCCGACGTCCCAGCGACTTCCCGTCCGAGAAACATCAATCCTGCATAATGGCCGATATGCGCATGAGTTAGAAACACGCCTGCGACGCCCTCATTTTTCGCCTCCGATGGAGACAAAGTATCAAGGCGCTGAAGTTGTTCGGTGATGTTGGGCGTCGCATCGAACAAGTATCGCTCGGATGTCTCTAGGTTGACGACAGCGATCGATGTCGCGGTCAGGCGAAGACTAGGATCTTTCCAGGCCGGGTCGTCCGGATTTCCAAACTGAGGTGCACCGGCGTCTTGCCCCGCGCCGAGTACGATAAGCTCAACGCTGCACCTGGCGGTTTGGGGGGCACTCGGCGCTGCCCAGATAGACTCCACAGTGCAGCTGCCCGTGGCAATTGCGGATGCGATAAGACAGCTCAGAAAACCAAAGCGGTGCATTCAACCCTCTCGCTGCTTATGCTTTCGCACTCGGTCGGGCGTGGCAGCGATCATACCAAGCGCTGATATTGCCCAGATCCCGGTTGAGTGGCTGACCAACCTGTTCGCCAAAGGCCAGGAAGGCTGAGAGCAGAATATCGGCCAGCGTAAAGCGATCGCCCGCGAGATAGTCGCGACCATCCATTTCTTGATCGAGCCAGGCCAGCTTGTCCTGGACACAGGCTTTCAAGCCGTCTGCTGCTTCTGGTAGGCAGCGCATGCGATCCTGAAAGATTGGCAGGCCCTCAGCAAACCGAAACCCATTGGCCAGCGGTTCACAGACATTCAGGTCAGCCCAGCGTGTCCAGCGGCGAACTTGTGCTCGTTCCTCTGGTGTTGCGCCCATTAAAGGTTCGCCGGGCTGGCTTTCGTCGAGATATTCGCAAATGACGGTGATCTCAGTCAGCATGGTCCCATCATCGAGCTGAAGGGCGGGTAGCTGTCCTGCTGGGTTTATCTCGAGATATTCCGACTGGCGATTTACGCCTGCCATGATGTCCACCTCTTCCAGAAGCAGCTCGATGCCACGCTCGGCCATGAAGGTTCGCACCACCTGCGGATTTGGTCCCATCGAATTATAGAGTTTCATAAGGCTCTCCTGGCTTGGTTAGAAGTTTACGCGGTTTGAGACGGTTCCATCGACGATGAGGTTTGAGCCTGTCGTGTAAGATGATCTTGGGCTCGCTAGGAAGACGGCTGCGTCTGCGATTTCTTGCGGGGTTGCACAGCGTCCGGTCGGGTTTCTAGAAACCGCCTGTTCGAAGAATTCCGGCATGTTTTGCTCGACCATGTGCCAAACGCCCCCTTCGAAATAGACCATGCCAGGCGACACGACATTGGTGCGGATCCCGCGCTTGGCGTGCTGACGCGCGAGGCCCTTCGCCATATGAATCAAGGCTGCTTTTATGGGACCATATGATCCGGCATTGTCGGCAACGGCGGCTGAAATAGACGCGATGATGACGAAGGCTGCATCGCCGTTCTCATCGGCGGCTTTGCCCAGAAATGGCTCTGCCGCTTCGAACGCATTGACGGCGCCCAAAACATCGAGGTTGAAGTTTTGCTTCCATGAGCTCTCATCATTGCCCTGAGCCATCGCGCCAGCGTTCGAAACCAGGATGTCGATACCGCCCAGTTCTTCGCCAGCAGATGTGATCCAGCTTTTGAGCGCCGCGCCGTCAGTGACATCGACCGAACCGCCTGTGGCTTTGACGCCTTTCTCTTGGAGTGCTGACACAGCTGCCGAGATCTGATCCGCATTGCGCGCGCAGATCGCAACGTTTGCGCCTTCATCTGCCAGCGTGTCTGCGATGGCGCGGCCAATGCCCCGTGTCCCACCGAGGATGACGGCGTTCTTGCCTTTGAGTTTTAAGTCCATGCTGCGCTCCGATGTCTTTCTTCAGCTCGTATCGGAGCATACTCGCGGCTTTGCGCCAATGCGGGTCGTCGCGAGAGGGGGCTGGCGGTTTTCTCGCGTTTGAACTATATCGCCCGCTCCAGACGGCTGGGCAGTTGCTGCCCCTGACTTGATCAGGGGTGGAGGAAAGTCCGGGCTCCACGGAGACATGGCGGTGGATAACGTCCACCCGGCGCGAGCCGAGGGAAAGTGCCACAGAAAGCAAACCGCCCTGAACTTGCTTCGGGGTAAGGGTGAAAGGGTGGGGTAAGAGCCCACCGGGGCTTCGGTGACGCGGCCCGCATGGTAAACCCCGCCAGGAGCAAGACCGAATAGGGGGCGTATATGGGCCGTCTTCAGCCTACGCCCTGGGTGTGTCGCACCAGGCGTGCAGCAATGCGCGTCGCAGAGGAATGACTGCTGAACCCGTAAGGGGGAACAGAACCCGGCTTATAGGCCGTCTGGATTTTTCTACCGGCACCGCCCGTAGCGATCGGGCGAGGCCCCTAGGCCACCTCTAAGACCTGGAGGGTTCTCCCAGTTCGTTCCGCGTCCGCCGGCGCGTCCTGGCGGATTGTCATCGCGGTCATACCAGCACTTCGCGCTTTGGTTCCACCAGCCATAATTGGCGTGCCAGTAGCCGAATCTCGGATTGTAATAGTATCCCGCTGATAGCGAGGTGAAGCGGACTTGTTTGCCGCGGACAACAACCATTCGGCGATCCGGGCTTGCACCTGGTCCACCTACCGGACCGGGGGGATTTTCCCAATTTGTGCCAGGTCCGCCAGCGGGGCCGGGCGGGTTGTCATCACGATCATGCGCGCAAGCGGTTGGGAGGCCGGCGATCACAAAGATCAAAGCGGAGGCGATGCAGTGTTTCATTTGAATACCTCATTTTCTTATATGAGGTGGAACGCGCTGCGATCGTATCTCCGTCGATCTGACCTGCTCATCCTTTGCAGTTCTGGGTTTTCTCCATCACGCCCAGTTGTTCGACACGGCCCGTATTATTGGCGACATTGAAGTAGATATTGCCATAATCATACACGGTGCTGTCAGCTTTCGACACGACGCAATCAGGTACGCCGAAGGCTGCGCGTGTGGTGATTTGTTCTGCGCCGGTCGAAATGCCGTCCGCTGTCCTAAAGCGTCCATCTTGGACAATGATCCAATATACTTCGTCATGCGCGCCAACGGTGAAACCATCGAAGACATAGGTGGTTGCAGCGGTGCCCCGCATGGGGATCGTTTGCCGGGGCACGCCTTTCAGCGCCAAGAGCTGATCGAGCGGCATTCCAATTTCGACGTCGCCGACCCGTTCGCCGGGGACGATTTGATTGTCATTCAGCGTAAGCGGGGAGCTCGCGCAGCCACACAGCAAGCCAAGGCTCGCAAACAGAGAAATAGATTTCACAGGAGTCATTATGAGACGGTCTCGATTGGCCGCCCCCGCAGCATATCGTCTCTAATTCACTGGAAACAGACTGCTTTGTCGAGACGCGGAGACGTGAACTCTCTGTCAGGTTTGGTGGCTATGCAGACGGAACTGTTACGTCGCCCCAGACGATGAAATGCGGATTGTCATAGCCGCGAGCCTTTTTGCCATACAGCAAAGGCGTCCCGTCTGTTTCGGTGACTTTTGCGCCAGCCGCCTCAGCAATAGCTTGCCCTGCAGCAGTGTCCCACTCCATGGTTCGACCGAGGCGCGGATACAGATCGGCCTCGCCAGCCGCGATGAGGCAGAATTTGAGAGATGAGCCTGCCGAGATGATTTCGCCGATATTCTGGGTCTCTAAAAAGGCATTCGTCTCATCGCTGCGATGAGATTTCGAAGCGATCGCCGTCAGCCCGGCATCTGGCACTCGGCGAATTTGAAGCGGGGACCGTTCGCTCTCTTGAGGAACGTACGCGCCCGGTTCAGCACTTGCTTGCCAGGCGGAGAAACGGCTAGCGGCAACGAAGAGGCGGTTTAGAGCGGGCGCGTAGACCACGCCCATTACGGGGACGCCGTTCTCAATAATGCCGATATTGACGGTGAACTCGCCGCGTTTGTTGATGAACTCTTTCGTGCCGTCCAGCGGATCGACCAAGGCGAAACGACTTCCGTGCTCGGGAATGTTTCCCGCCGCAACCGACTCCTCTGCGATGACAGGAAGCTCCGGATCGGCATCCGCTAAAGCCGCAAGGATCAAAGCTTCGGCTTTCTCGTCCGCTTCGGTGACGGGTGAGCTGTCATCTTTGCGATCCACATTAAAATCAGTCGCGTAGACCTGCATGATGAGGTGTCCCGCGTCCAAAGCGATGCGCGCGAGGAGGTCTCCGGTTAAGCTCATGAAACGTGTCTTTCTTGCAGAGGAATGAGCAGCGGGTCCGCCGCCAAAATGCGGTGCGCCGTGCTGATTGTATCAAAGGCTTGTTGGCTATCGCCGAGACGGGGTGCGTTCGGGTCGGATATCCTAGCCAAGAAGGCGGAAAGGGCGACGAGAGCTCCATTTGAAGACTCGAACCGGTCAACGGTTTCATGCCGGGGCGCAGATCCATCTGTGCGTGCGGAAATCAAGGCTTCCTGGCCGAACCTTTGGTCTTCGGTGTTCAGACCTTCGAGCCATAAATAACCCCGCTCATATCCAAGCTCTATCCGGAAAGTCGGTCGCCACTGTGTCGTCGAGATATGCAGGCTCGCGAGTGTTCCGCCGTGTGTGCGAAGCGTCGCGATGATATTGCTCTCTGAGCCGATTTGCTCAGTTCGATCGAGATCGGAGAAGCCGCCAATATCCTGAAACGGACCTGCGAAGGCTTGCATGATATCAATCATCTCGGCGCCGAGGCCGAATACCGGATGATGCTCAGCTTCACGGCCAGCAACGCCGCAAACGCCCCGCATTGTCAGCAGATTGCCAAACTCCCCAGTGCCGACTTTAGCGAGCGCTGTTGCAACAGAGTCGTGATGACGCGCTGTAAAGCCGAATTGAAGCTGGGTCCCAGAGGCAGTTTGTTCACACCGCCGGATTTCGATCATGTCTTCGACGGTGAGAGGAACGGGATGCGTGCTGTAGACCGGCCATGGACCAGAAAGCGCGGCTTCAATCCAGGGGCGCAGGTCTTTTTGAGGACCGGCGAGGATGATTCCATCTAAGGACTCTGTTTGCATCGCGCTGCGCAGGCTCTGAATACCAGCCTCGTCGCAAGCGACATCGAGCGCGAATGCAGCGATTTGGCCCGCTTCAGCCAGAGTGTTCAGGACAAGATGGTGGTCTGAATCCAGTTGGTCGGCACCAATCACGGCGATGCGGATCTGGGACATACTCAACCGGGCTCCTTAAGCGCTGGACAGCGATAGCGGGTTGAGAGGGGCACCACAAGCGTGATGCTCAGACCTTGCACAAGATTGTTAGGGCGCTCGTTTAAGCGGCAAGCGCTTTCAAAAGTGCTTCGGCTTGCGTCTTAGAAAATGCTTCCGGCAAAGGCGCCCGCATAATCATGATCCGAGACCAAATTTGGCCGGTCAGAATGTCGACCGCTTGATCCAGGTCATAGTCGCGGCGAACGACATTCTTTGCCGCGATTTCTGCGAGGATTATCCGAAGCGGCGCGCGGATGTGTTCTTTCATCCAATTGCGCCAAGTTTCCCCAGCATCCTTGTCATCACTCGCGGCGATCATTGCCGTGCGCAGGACGGCGTGGCCTGAGCCTTGGCGTGTGGTTTCTTCTAACGGGTACACAAGCGCCGCAATGCGTTCGACTGGGTCGCGGCCCAGCTTAGAGGCTGCTGGAACAAGTTCCACAGCTGCTTCGATGCACATATTTCCGATCGCGGGCCACCAACGATAGATGGTTTGTTTGGACGCTTTTGCTTTGCGAGAGACTTTGTCGACGCTGAACTTGCGCCAACCGTTTTCCGCCATCTCTTCTCGTGTGGCCTTCAAGATTGCGGCACGCGATTCCTCGCTGCTGCGTTGTCCCTTTTTAGGTTTGGCCATCGTATCTGTCATAACGTCCGCATCTTTGAATAGTGTACATATTTTGGCTAACACGGAACGAACCGTTTGTCTTTCGTATCGTGCATTAAAATTACGAACGTTTCATGACCTGATAATCACAAACTTACGCGGTGCGAGTGCCCGTAAAATTGAGACTGGGTTTGCAAAGCGTGACAAAAAGACCGGACAATTCGAAATGAATAGGCGCAGCGCGTGTGCGGCTTATATGGCGACTATCTCAATAGTTGATTCGACAAGGAACTGCCGTGGACGTTGCGCTCTCGACCCTTCTTTCGCCGATAATTCTGTTTTTTGCGCTTGGAATGGCTGCCGCTTTGCTGCGTTCGCAGATGAGCGTCCCCGAAGCCATCGCTAAAGGCATGGCCATCTATCTGATGATGGCCATTGGCCTCAAAGGCGGGGTCGAAATGTCGAAGAACCCGCTGACCACAGAGGTCTTACTGGTCCTGTTGGCGGGTATCGTCCTTTCCTTCCTCATTCCGCTGATTGCTTTCATCTTTTTGAGGCTCACCACCAAGCTCGATCAAGTCAATGCCGCGGCGACGGCTGCGCATTACGGGTCTATCTCGATTGTCACCTTCGTGGCCGCGACAGAAGCGGTGCGTCTCTCTGGATTTGATAGCGGGGGGCATTTGGTTGCCGTGGCAGCCCTTATGGAAACGCCCGCGATCATAACGGCGCTCTTTCTGGCCTCGCGCGGCGGTGGCGGAAGAGAGAAGCCAGTTGCCGGGTCTGAGCAAGGTGAGCTTGTTCGAGAAGTGTTTCTCAATGCCTCGATCGTCGTACTCGTTGGCGCGCTCGTGATTGGCTGGATTGCTGGAGAAGAGGGCACTGAAACGGTCCGGCCATTCTTTGTCGACCTGTTCCAAGGCGTGTTGTGCTTGTTCCTACTCGATATGGGGCTGTCTGCGGGGCGCGGGCTTCGCCAAGGGTGGCGGCAGCTCAGCGTGATGACTGTCGGATTTGGGCTTTATATGCCGCTCGTTTCGGCCTGTATCGCAGCTGCCTTCGCTTACGCTTTAGGTATGCCTGTCGGCGATGCAGCTCTATTGATCACGTTGACGGCATCCGCGTCTTACATTGCTGTTCCAGCCGCGATGCGACTGGCGCTGCCAGAAGCGAAACCCTCCATCTACTTAACGCTGTCGCTTGGGGTAACCTTCCCGTTTAATGTCACGATAGGCATACCGATCTATATTTATCTCGCACTGCTAATAAACGGACAGGGGTGATCTATGGAGAAGCATTTACGCATCGAGCTGATCATTGAGCGAATGGCCCATAAACGTGCCTGCCGCGTGCTCGAGGCAGGTGGGATGACCGGTTACACAGTCGTCCCAGCTATGGCGGGTTATGGAAACTCGAAACGCTGGAGCCGAGACACGGACCTGTCAGCGAGTGGCGACATGGTTGTCATCATATCAATTGGCGATGAAGCGAAAGTGCGCCCCGTCCTCGATCAGATCGGCGACTTACTGGGCGCACACATTGGCGTGGTGACCGTGACGGAAGTGGAAGTCCTCCGCCCCGGTCGTTTCTAAGATCGGTCTAGCCTTCAGAGCCGCGCGCGACGGCTTGCGCGATCAGTTCGCGGGCTTTCTCAACGCCTGACCAGCCTTCAACTTGGCTCCACTTGCCCGTCTCAAGGTCCTTATAGTGGGTGAAGAAGTGCGTGATCTTCTGGACCAAAATGTCTGGAAGGTCGTGATAAGTCGCGATTTTATCGTAATAGGCAGTGAGCTTTGGATGCGGAACCGCGAGGATCTTTTCATCCGGCCCTTTATCATCCGTCATCATCAAAACGCCAACCGGGCGGGCACGAACAACACTGCCCGGGACCAATGGGCGGTTGCCGACAACCATGACATCGATTGGGTCGCCATCTAGGCTGAGTGTGTGCGGGACAAACCCGTAATTACAAGGGTAGCGCATTTCGGTGTAGAGATAGCGGTCAACGAACATCGCGCCGGAAGCTTTGTCGATTTCGTATTTGATTGGGTCGCCGCCCAATGGAACTTCCACAATGACATTGAGATCATCGGGTGGATTTTGGCCTGCGGTGATTTTGGTGATGTCCATGGGAGGATGCCTTTTCCAATGCACTAATTTGCGCTGCCCGTGCAGGATCGCGGCCAAGACGTCAACCGGTCATAAGGTCTTCAGTTCAATTGCATGCAGTGCCGCTTATTAAGCGAGCGACCTAGGGGCCTATTCTACCACAGAGTAATTGAAACTGATCGAGAGTCTCGGCTCCTCTGTTTGGCTCGCCAGGACTTCGTGCCGCAGCCAACTCTCCCACATCAGGACATCACCAGGCGTTGGTGTGCGATAGGCGAATCGGGCCGCCTCTTCAGGCGCATCGCGCTTGAGGGGCGGAGCTGCCATCATCATCGCGATGCGAGGGTCCTCGAACTTGATTCGCCCCGAGCCTGAGGGCACGGCGATATAGCAGGTGCCTGAAATGACGCTGTTTGGATGGATGTGACCGGAATGATGCCCGCCTTCACCAAGGATATTGATCCATAGACTGTCACAGCTCAGCCGCGCGGACCCCAGATCCCAGTATCTCGCTTCAGCAAATTGGTGCGCAAACGCATCGAGTTGCGTGACCAGTTCTGCGAAAGCAGGCGCCCGTTGTGGAAGATCATCCAAGGAGGCGTAGGATGTATATCCTGGATAGCCTTCTTGCTCGCACCAATCATGCCCCGCTTGGTCGCCGTCTTCGATCATCCAGCAGGCGTCGTGCAGATCTTCGACCAGCTCGCTCTGAGATAGGCGTGTGTGTTGGATATGGCTGGCGAAGAGTGCGATTTGGGTCATGCCGTTCTCTTAAGCAGGAAATGCGCGGTGACAATATTGCTGGGCTGCGGCGGCTCTGAGGAATTTGAACGTCTATCATCACGTTTCTGTTTTTCAGCTTGCGCTCCGACGAATAGTCTGTTCTGAACAGTATACAAATCATTCAGCGGTAAGGAGGCGACCGTGGCGCAGACCAGGTTTACAGTGAATGGCGAAGATCGCGCCGTGGAGACGGATCCGAGCACGCCGCTGCTTTGGGTTATTCGCGAAGAGCTTAAGCTCACCGGAACAAAGTTCGGATGCGGGATCGCTCAGTGTGGGGCCTGCACGGTCCACTTGGATGGGACACCTGTGCGGTCATGCTCGACGCCTCTAGCGGCCGCGGAAGGCGCTGAGGTCACAACGATTGAAGGCGTCGCGTCGGAGGATGGCACCCGCCACAAGGTCCAAGCCGCTTGGATTGAACATCAGGTCCCGCAATGTGGATACTGCCAATCTGGGCAAATCATGTCTGCGGTCGCCTTGCTTCGCGACAATCCGAATCCAACGGATGAAGACATTGATACTGCGATGCGCGGAAACATTTGCCGCTGCGGCGCCTATGGGCGGATCCGTGCGGCCATCAAATCAGCGGCGAGCGCGTAGGGAGATCGATCATGGGAAAATGGACCCGTAGAGGATTTATCGCAGCTGGCCTGGTAGGCGGCGGTGTTCTGGCGGTTGGCGTTGGTATTCGCGAAGGTCATCGCGCGCCAAAACTGGCTCACCTGGTCGCAGATGAGGACGAAACGCTCGTCAATGTTTGGGTGAAGCTTTCACCCGACAATACGATCACAGCGATCGTCCCACACAGTGAAATGGGGCAGGGGGTGTTTACCTCCATGGCGCAAATGCTGGCGGACGAAATGGATGCTGACTGGGAGAAAGTCACATTTGAGCAAGCGCCCGCTCATGAAGGCTATGCCAACTATCCGCTAGGCCGTGAATTTATTTTGGGAGACACAAAGGTCCCAGGCTTCGTGCAGGATTCGTTGAACGGTGGATTCTTGCGGATCGCGCAATCCATGGGGCTGCAAATTACCGGCGGCAGCACAGCTGTCCGCTTCACAGGTATGGGCGGCATGCGGATCGCGGGCGCTGCGGCGCGCGAGATGATCGTCAAGGCTGCGGCCAAAGAATGGGATGTCAAAGCGAGTGAACTCAGCACGCGCAAGAGCATGGTCCTGCATGAAGCGAGTGGTCGCGAGGCCCCTTACGCAGAGTTTGCGGAACGCGCTGGGAAAATGTCGCCTCCCACGCAGCCAAAGCTGAAAACCCCCGAAGAGTTCACGCTCATGGGCAAGTCTCTACCGCGGTTCGACATCCCGTCGAAGACCGATGGCACCGCAGAGTTCGGCATTGATGTGGATCTACCGGGTATGAAGTATGCTGCCGTCATGGGCGCGCCCGTGCTCGGCGCGGAAACTATTAGCGTAGACGACACGTATGCGCGCGACATGCCCGGCGTGATCAAGATCTTGGATAAGGGCGCGTTTTTAGCGGTTGTGGCTGACGGCTATTGGCAAGCCGAAAACGCAATCCGCCAGCTCGATGTCACATGGAGCGAAACAGGCGCGGAAAACCTCGATCAGGCTGAGATCTTCGCGCGGATGCGATCTGCGATCGATGATGCGGATGGCAAAGGCGAAGAAGATGTCGCGATCGGCAATGTCCGCCGTGCGTCAGAGTCTGCCGCTCGTGTCTATGAAGTAGAGTATTCTGTCCCGTTCCTGGCGCATGCCGCCATGGAGCCGCTCAACGCCACGGCTTGGCTTCGCGACGGCAAAATCGACTTGTGGTCAGGCTTGCAGAATCCGCTTGCGGTTCGCGACGAGATTGCGGGCGCTTATGACGTGAAAAAGCACGACGTTACCGTGCATAATGTCTTGCTTGGCGGCGGATTTGGGCGCCGGTCTAATCCGGATTACCCCTTAATGGCGGTCGAAATCGCCAAAGAGTTCGATCACCCGGTCAAGATGATTTGGTCACGTGAGCAAGACACGCAACAGGACTGGTATCGCCCAGCATCTGTGAGCCGGTTCAAGGCGGGCCTAGATGCAAACGGAATGCCGGTGTCTTGGGACAATATGTTTACCGAGAAACACGATCCGCCCGAGGCCTCACACATTCCGTACAAAATCGACAATCAGCTGATCCAGTACACGAATGCGGAGCATCACATCCGTTTCGGGCCTTGGCGATCAGTCGATCACACACAGCATGGTTTCTTTATTGAGAGCTTTATCGACGAACTCGCCGACCAAGCCGGAATGGATGGCTATGCTTATCGGCGAAAGCTTCTTGAGCACTCGCCGCGATACATTGCGGTCCTCGACGCGGCGGCGAAAGCGGCTGATTGGGGACGAGAGGTCCCTGAAGGTCACGGTCTCGGGATTGCGCTTGTCGACTCTTTTGGCACCGCGGTCGCGCAGGTGGTCGAGGTCGATGTGGCCGGACCCGAACCGCGGGTCGTTCATGTCTGGTGCGCGGCTGATCCAGGCTATGCCATGAACCCTGACGGCTTCATCGCGCAAATCGAGAGTGGGATTATCTACGGGCTCACCGCCGCGCTCTATGGTGATATCACCATCGAAGGCGGCGCTGTGGTTCAGTCGAATTTCCACGATTACCCGATGCTTCGCATAGACGAATCTCCGCAGATTTCCGTTGAGATCATCAATAGCGGAGCAAAGGTCGGTGGCGGCGGTGAGCCGGGCACTCCTCCGATTGCACCGGCGCTCGCCAATGCGGTGTTTGCAGCCACCGGCGTGCGCGTGCGCAGTCAACCAATCGCGAACTTCAAGGAAGGGCTCAGCTAACGCGGTCACGCCCTGGCTTGGCCTTTCCCACAAGCAATCTGTGGTCGGATCTTGTCTTGAGACCCGTGGGTCGCGTATTGGGACCGCATAAAACGTTGACCAAGCAGGAGTCTTACGAATGACCGATCGTACTTTTGAGCCAATGACAAAGGCAGAAGTTGTCGCCGCGCAGCGCGCATGGGCCAAATATGTGACGGAACAAGACGTCGAGAACCTCCTCGGCCTTTATGACTTTGGCAGCGCCGATGAGCCACTTTTGTTTAAGCCAACCTTGGCGGATGTGATTCGATTGGATCGCGAGGGCGCAAAGTCCTACTTCATTGGGGGCAATCCAGACTTTCCGCACGATCATGGCTTCTTGAAGCGCGGTTGGAAAACGGTTGAGTTTCAAAGCGCCGCTGGACCGATCCTAAAAGCGGGCGGACTCGGCTACAAAGACATGGGCCACTACACATTCACCGACGGCGACGGTAACGCCACACGCGCGGACTACACATTCGCGTACCACAAGCTCAGCGGCCAAGTGTTGATTTCACTGCATCACTCTTCGCTGACCTGGTTCCCACCGATCGACGAATAAACAGCGCATCGCACTAGATTGAAAAAGTTCGAGGGAGAGGCCCCCTCGAATTACATTTGCATCGTCCAGCCTTCAACGCCCATAGCCGCCTGACGGACGGCTTCTGACAGGGTTGGGTGAGCGTGACAGGTGCGGGCGACGTCTTCAGAAGACGCGCCAAACTCCATCGCAATCGCGATCTCGTGGATCATCTCGCCGACGCCGAC
>SPKZ01002791.1_pt1 | contig 13331 bp, 10 predicted proteins | sample 2456571 | NCBI WGS metagenome assembly SPKZ01 (sample SAMN11192286, study PRJNA482655) | marine metagenome | biome: ENVO:00000447; feature: ENVO:00000244|ENVO:00000211|ENVO:00000569|ENVO:00002023; material: ENVO:00002151; isolation source: ocean water from marine abyssalpelagic zone ...
CAACGGTTAGATTTTTCTAATCCTCGCTCGATGAGGGTGGCAAAAAGCGATTCCCCTCTAGGCTGTATTGTCAGTCGAAATACCGGGGCTAAGTTTTGCTTAGCGCCTGGGGGCAACAGCGGTTATTCTCTACCAGACTGGATACGTTCACATGATGTCTACGTACAAGCGACTCAGGGAAGCGCAGTAATACTTTCTGATTGGGATAATTTGTCATATAGTCGAATAGCCTCTTTCAAAGGAACGACCGCTAATAGTCAATTAAAAAATGTCATGGCCGCTAATGGTCAACGGTTAGATTTCTCTAATCCTCGCTCAATGAAAGTGGTAGAAAACAATGAACTATTGAGTTGTATTGTGAGTAAGGATTCAGGCGCAAAATTTTGCTTGGCTCAGGGAGATAATTCAGGATATAGCCTTCCAGACTGGATACGTTTGCATGATGTTCATGTGCAAGCAGCTAAAGGGAGTGCAGTCACGCTTTCTGACTGGGATAACTTATCATATAATCGATTAGCGTCATTTATTGGTAATGTCGCTAATGTGCGATTGAAGAATGTAAAAGCCGCTAATGGTCAAATGCTAGATTTCTCTAAACCTCGCTCTATGCGGGTTATAAAAAGCACTATACCTACAGATAATCCTATCAATTTTGACTATACAATTAAAAATAGTAACCTTTCGCTAGAAGACCTCGCATTAATACGAAAAGTATTAAAACGATGTATTCTTATTTTTGGGGATGTTCAATTCCAAGAATATATTTTAACCGCTGCAAGACATAACTCCGACGATATTCCTTTAGAGAACCGCGGCGAAGAAATATTGAAGCGAATGCAAGAAGGCGGCTATGACATTAGCATGCTATATTCGACATCAACGGCAGGATGGGCTGATGGAAGACGAATTGCTCTTAATAGTTGGGTTTTTGATAAGTATAGAAATGGCTTGAACCCCGGTTATTTACCCGGCTTTTTTACCCATGAATTACTGCATAACTTAGGTTATGGTCATATTGGAATTCCTTATCCTGTCGGCAATAAAATGGCTGAGTTATATATGGAAAAATATGCTAACGATTTATAAGATAATTAAAAATTAATGATGACGAAATATCGCTTCTATTTAGAAGCGATATTTTTAAAAGGTAGTGATAGCAACATCTAGTTTTACGCTAAACAAATCTGATTACGGCCAGCATCTTTGGCTTTATATAGGGCTTTGTCAGCACTTTTTAAGGTGCATTCACGTGTTAGAGCAACCGCGACTCCGCCACTAATAGTCACCGAGACCGATTGTCCTTTACCGCCTTGCCCCCGTTGACTTCGACCCTTTTTATCATCTTTACTACGCTGATTACTGCGCAAGGTTAAACTGCTGTTTTCGACACTAATACGCACTTTTTCTAATGACTCAAACGCTTTGTTGATGTCGGTATGGGGAAACAAGATACAAAACTCTTCACCACCATAACGATAAGCGGTGCCGCCCTGCACTTGCCCGATTCTAGAGGCCACCAACCGTAATACCTGATCGCCAACATCGTGGCCATAGGTATCATTAAATTTCTTAAAGAAATCGATATCTAACATCGCTGCGGTATAATTTTTGCCCAGCTGAACCATGCGTTCGTTAAGTGCCCTGCGTCCCGGCAGCCCCGTGAGTTCGTCCATATAAGCCATGGTTAATGAATGTTTAAATAACGCGATTAACAAGAGCAATTGATTTAACGCACAATACAGACTTAATTTGATTTGCTGCTCAGGCTGAACGATTAACAAGTAACTGCTAAAAGCGACGGTGACCAACAAATATCCATCAACCATTTCACCACTTTTAAACAGCTTTAAAAACATAATAGATAAACAAAGAATCAACACAGCGAGACTTGGCAACCCAATCACACCATCAAATAGCATCAGGCTTGGCCAATCGATCCAACCTAAAAACACCTTGTCTTTTAGGTTATATAAAAAGACTAAAATCAGTGACTGGGCAATGATGATTGATAAACGGATTAATCCAACACGATTAAAGCTACCTCGTTCTCTATAAAATACTACCAGTAAAACATTTAAGGAAACGAATAACATAACCAATTGATTTAGGCTGACATTGTGTAAATTTAGAGACAAGTACGCCCAAACCAAGACACCAATAAGGCTGGTAAATAACAACCTGCTTTGATTAAAGAACGCGCTAAGAAAGAACATCACCGACATGACCATCACAGGTGACCACTGGGCAAATAATTGGAGCTGATGGGGTATTTGTGCGGTAAAAGTTAATAAATAGCCACTAGTTAATAGGAGTACCAATGGCAATAATAATAATTTCATTGCACGTAATAATCTAAACACTTAATTTCCTAGATAATGATCCACTATCAAGTTGTGGATATTTACTTCCACAAGATTTTAACCCATTAAATAATAATAAGGTATCCTTAATGATTAAAAATAGCGACGGAAATCACCACTTAAATTAACGAGAATTATATGTATATACATTATTAGTTATTATGTTAAATCATCAGGCGGTAACACTAATAAATTCAAATCAACCGCCTGTGCAAGTCCAATAATATGATTATTTTCAATGATGAACTGATAAAAATTAGCGCCAAACTCCGATTTTTTCTTATCCATAAATAATAAATCATGGGATAAGCAAGGTGATACAAAAGTTCAGGGCCATGACTTGGTTTGTTACCAATATCAGCAGTAAAAAAGTAATCCTAATCCCGATATAATCATCTAAAAAAGGTAATGACGATACGATTTATGACAATTGTCAGAAACTGAAATTTGAATTAAATTGACTATATAGCGTTGCAAATACAATCAGTTTCATCGTAAATCATCGAATGAATTTGTCTATCTCTATCTATTATTTACAAACATAACGGCGCTCTGGACGCCCCACCGTACCGTATTCTATTTCAGCTCTGACACTGTTAATGCTCAGTAGGTATTCTAAATAACGACGCGCTGTCGTGCGACTAGTTCCAACAGTGTCAGACATCACATCAGCGGTAAAAAAGATTAGAGGATCTTTTTTTATAACAGCCAATATTTTATCTAAGGTTAAGCTATCGATTCCCTTTGGGTGGTCACTTTTGTTGGTAATACATTGTTCTGACGAAATTTTTGCGCCTAACAAAAGGTCAACATCCTTTTGTTCAAAGGTTAATTTCGAATCCAATCGGGCACAATAATCAAGATAACGCTGTAATGTCTGAGTTAAACGATTAAAAGAAATAGGTTTTAAAATATAATCAAATACCCCCGATGCAATAGATGTCTGAATGATTTGAGGATCTTTAGCAGCAGTCAGCATCACGACACAAGCAGCGGGCTGGTCAATAGATTGCTTAATATGCTGCAGCACATCCAACCCAGAACTGTCGAGTAAACTCACATCAAGAAAAATTAAATCAGGAGAAAAACAGTCAATAACATCAATCGCTTCGACGGCGGTCTCAGTGATAGCGATCACTGAAAACGTCGTCATTTTTTCAATGGTTTTCAATAAGATTCCTGCAATTCTTGAATCATCTTCAACAATCAATACATTCTTTATACTCATCTATAGATCCTTGCTAGACAATTTACATTTGGGGATATATACCGTCACTATCGTGCCCCCTGACTTAGCCGTTGTGATTGATATTGAACCTTTAAGCTGATCTAGACAAGTTTTTACTAAGTACATGCCAATACCATGCCCCATTGATTGTTTTGTGGTTTTCCCTAAAGAAAACATCTCCATTTCGAGTTCTCGGCTAATACCACAGCCATTATCTTCGACTTCAAAAATAAGATCGTGACCAATATCTGTCATATGGAATTTAACAATGGCTTTTTTTTTGTTATGTTTGAGACTGGCATCAAAAGCGTTTTCGAGTATATTTCCTAATATAGTCACCAATTTCTCTGGTACGATATGTTCTGGTATTGCTTTTAAGCTACTCTCTTTGTCAATCTCAAAGGTAATATTTTGCTCTTTGGCGACATTATATTTTCCGAGAATAAAACCAGCAATCACCGGATCATCAACCACGTCAATGAGCAACTCAATCAATTGCTGGTAACCTGAGTTTTCACTAAAAATAAGTTCGAGTGCTTCATCAAGGGAGCCGATTTGAATTAAACCACCAATTGTATTAAGTTTGTTAGAGTATTCATGGGTTTGCACTTGAAGCATAGTTGAAAATTGCTGTACTTGTGACAATTTTTTGCTCAAAGTGACAATGTCATCTTTCAATCTAAACGTCAAGACCACCCCTTTATTTTTATGCTTAATCAACAAGGGGGTTTTGGTGAGAATCATCGCCTGATTATTGAGTTCAATTTCAATATCTCGATACAATTGCTGATCATCATCAATCAGTAATAATGGATAAGCAGGTAGTAACAATTCAATATCATGCCCAACAACAGCTTCACGGCTTAGATTGCCCAATAACTCTAGAGCAATCCGATTAACACTAGTCACCATACCATGTTCGTTAACGACAATAAGCGCTTCTAATATTGAGGTGAGCACCGCATCACGCTCGGTAAATATCTGCGCAATTTCTTCGGGTTCCAAACCAAAAATATCATCACGATAGCGCTTTGCAATATAAACGGTGACTAAAATCCCCGTTAATAAGATCATCCCTAAAATAAGGTGAAATGTTATTTTAAACTTAGCAATAATATCTTGAATATCTTGCTCTAGATAACCAACCGATATTACCCCGATGATATCTCCCTGTTTGGAATAGATGGGGCTTTTAGCGCGCAATGATTTCCCTAACGTCCCCAATGCGATTGATGTATATGACTGTCCCTGAAGTAACGCGCCATCATTATCCCCACCCACCATTTTTTGACCAATTTTTTCAGGATCAGGGTGAGAATAGCGAATACCATTAGTATCGCCAATGACAATAAAGCGCGCTTTGGTGTTTAGTCTAATCACCTCAATATATTCTTGAATAACCCGGTTATTCTTAGTCAATAACCCTTGCCTAATAATCGGGCTATTGACTAATGATTTAGCCACCGACATTGCACGCATGCCAATTTGCTGTTCAAGGCTAGAGTGCAGGTAATAAGAAGCGACAAAGCCGAGCCCCATTGTCTGAATAACAATAAGGCTTAAAGAGAAGATTGCTAATCTATTATGTAATCCTAGATTTCTAAAGGTGTTAATTATTTTCATTATCCTTCAACATAAAATGATAGGTTAATAAGCGGCACTAGCCATGCCGCCTAAGGCTTAAATTTCAGCTACATTCACCTCTTTGCCACCTTTTTTTAATGCAGTGATTAATGGCATGAATAACACCAGTGCTGTCAAAATCAAAATAGTCAGTGTAATAGGTCGCTCCCACATAAAAGAGATAGAACCGTCGAATAATGTCAGTGAACGTCGTAAGTTTTGCTCTAACATACCCCCTAAAATAAACCCTAAAATTAGTGGTGACATACTGAAATCTAACAAGCGTAAACCAATCGCTATCACGGCAAAGCCTGCCATCATCACAATATCAAAGGTATTAAACGAGACTAAATAAACACCAATTAACGAGAAAAATAAGATTAACACGGTTAATAGTTGTTTTGGTAACGTTAATGCCCGCGCGATATAGGGAATTAATGGTAAATTAATCACCAACAACACAATATTACCAACATACATTGATACAATGACTGACCAAAAAACTTCTGGATTATCAATAAGAAGCCTTGGCCCAGGTTGAATGCCATAAGCCATTAATGCCCCTAGCATCACCGCCGTTGTTCCTGAACCTGGAATACCGAGCGTTAGTAGTGGTACAAATGAGCCACTACAAGCGGCATTGTTGGCCGTTTCCGGCGCTGCTAAACCACGTAAACTCCCTCGTCCAAAGTTAAGTTTTTCTTTGGCTGATGCTAAATTCCGCTCCATGCCATAGGCTAAAAATGACGCAATAGTCGCTCCAGCTCCGGGTAATACACCGACAAAAAAACCTAACACCGACGAACGAGCAACGGTAGGGGCCACGTCTTTAATCTCTGCCCTGGTTAATTTTAAACTGCCCACTTCAGGTGTCGGTTGCTTCATGGCATCATCATCCTTATGTTTACGAATGATCGACATCAGTGCTTCAGACAAAGCAAACATCGACATCGCAATCAACAGAAAACTAATACCATCTAATAAATCAATTTTCCCAAAAGTAAACCTCTCAACCCCTGACGCTTGATCCGTACCAACAGTTGATAGCATCAAACCAAACAAAGTCATCATGATGGATTTAAGAAAGCTACCCTTACTTGAGAATGCTGCGATGGCCGTTAGCCCCAACAACAGCAAAGCAAAATAATCTGGCGACTGAAAGCTTAAAGACACGCTCGCTAAAGCCGGTGCTGCAATTAATAAGAAAATGGCCGCAATGGTCCCCCCACAAAAAGAAGAATAGGCAGCTAATGCGAGTGCTTTCCCTGCTTGTCCTTTTAATGCCATTGGGTAACCATCAAATGATGTCGCCACGGTACCAGCAACACCTGGGGCATTAATTAAAATAGACGATGTAGAACCACCAAAAATAGCACCATAATAGACACCAGCCATCAGGATCATTCCCGAAGAAGGATCAATCCCGTAAGTAATTGGGATCATTAACGCGATGGCGGTAATAGGACCCAGTCCCGGTAACATGCCAATGAATGTCCCGACAAAACACCCAAAGATAACAAATAAAATATTCTGCATCGACAAGGCTGTTTGCAAGCCCAATAATAAACCTTCACTCATGACATTAACTCCAAATATCACCAGCTGAAAGGTAAATCCCTAACAACTGAGTCATAATGAACCAAAAAACAATAACCACAGGCACGGATGCAATAATTAGTGTTTTTATTTTTCGCTCCCCCATGATCAAATACCCAAAAATTAAAAAACTAATGGTCGATAACATAAAACCTAACAACTCCAGTGTGGCAGCATAATAGATCATCAAAATAATCAGAGCTGCACATTGTCCCCAGCCCTTTTTGTCAAAAAATTTAACTTTTTTAGTCTCATGTTTCAGTGTCGTTGCTCCTGCCAATATTGACATTAACAACGCTAAACCAGCAATCGACATACCTGCGATCGCATACAACTTAGGCATCGTTTGAGAAGTAAATACTTCATACTCTTCACCCGGATAAAGCGGAATTTGAAAAGCGTAATAGCCATAACACGTACTGAAAATGAAAAAAATTAATGCTCCAATTTTATCTTTGCTTATGCTCATACATCACCTTACATAAATAAGAGTGGCTAGCTAACCTTATCCAATATCGAGATTAATGATTAATCTCGCCTCTCTTTGTTTTGTTATTTTTATTTTAAGAAACCAAGCTCACGCATTAATGCGCCAATGGTCTTTTCTTGTTGCTCTAAGAATTGGTAAAACTTACTATCAGAATTATAAAGATTCACCCAACCGTTACGCTCTTTTATCTCATGCCATTGAGGCGTTTCTTGGACAGCCCCTAACAGTTTAGAATAGGCTGTTACTTTTTCATCAGACATCGATGGTGCAGCAAAAAAACCACGCCAATTGGCAAACACCACGTCATAACCCATTTCCGTTAGTGTCAACGTATTAGGAATCGCTGATAAACGTTTAGGCGCGGTAATAGCAAGAATACGAACTTCGCCACTTTTAGCCATCGCTAATGCCTCTCCAACACCCGTAGAAAGCACCGCGGTTTCTCCCGATAACAAACCAGCCATTGCTTTTCCGCCTGCATCATATGCAACATAAACCAATCGCTTAGCTTCAACACCACCCGCTTTAACAGCCATAGCAGCCACTAAGTGATCCAAACTACCACGCGCAGAACCACCCGAAAATTTCACCTGACGAGGATTCGCTTTGAAATCTGAAATTACCTGTTGCCATTTTGTGTATTTTGAGTCTGCTCGCACCACAAAAGCACCATAATCAGCAATCGTGCCAGCGACGGGTTTTAAATCACGAAATGACTGTGGAAACACCTTAGTAAGAGAACGCACGACAATGGGTGTCGAGTTCACCATTAAAGTGTTTTTTTGCTTAGCCGCTGTTTCAATCATATACGCTATCGCTTTACCGCCTCCTCCACCTGACATATTTTGGAACGATGCATTTTTTATCAAACCCGCTTTAAGCAACGCTTCCCCGGTGCCACGTGCGGTACCGTCCCAACCGCCACCAGGACCGCCAGGGATTAAGAAATGGATTTTACTGGTATCTATTGTATCTGCAGCTAAAGCCGAAAACGCTCCGAATGACAGCATGGCAAGTGTTGCAACACTAAAAACTATATTTTTTATTATCATCATTAAGTTCCTGTTCTATTTCTTAAGGGCGCACTCAACCCGCGTGAAATCACGAGTGAATAGCAAATTAGGGGATTAAAAGATATCGACTAGAATAAATACTGAACACGTAATGTCATGGCATTACCGCTATCATGCTCACCAACCAACGCACTAGCACCCGGTCCGGAGACATCGCTGAACAAATAATTACCCATGAATTTTATTTTTTTATTGAGATAATAATTAACACCAAGCGTGACGACATCGACCTCGGTGCCTTGATTATTATTGGTTGCATCAAAATTACTCATCCGTGCAAAGACTTCCCAAGCACCAGCAGTAGATAATGGAGTCGGGGAATTAAAAACGCCACGCTTTTTGTACACTCGGTGCTCGCCCGTTAAAAAATAACTTGCGGTAATATAGTAACCATCGAAGCTGGTCTCATTACTTGCTGCCACGGCATTAACTTTGCGTTTAGCGTATTCGCCCTGTAATGAAAAGGGACCGTTAACACTGGCAAATTCAACCCCCCATTGCTGTAAATCATCAATTGCAAAACTATCGCCACCAGCGGCATAGTTTACTAGTCGTACATTCGTTTTACGTACTTCACCTCGTGCCATTTTAGCGCTTAGGGTATCCCCTGAGAAATCACGATGAGAAGCCCATAAACCAAAGTGCAATACTTCACCACCACTGTGCACTGGCGACCAAGTTAAACGTCCAGTGTATGAGAGATCCATATTACCGTTGCTGTTTTTACCATCCGTGCCAAAACTGCCACCTTTATAGGCACCAATCGCATAACGAAGTCCAGTGTCTTTGAAATATTGATAAGCTGACACCCCAAACTTAAAATATGGAGACATAACATTGGCAATCATCGGACGAGAAATAGCAGTGATATGCTTACTACTGGTTAATGCTTCTAAACTGATATCTTCTCTTATTTTCCCTAATTTAATCACGGGTCCATTGTTAAAGCCTTTATATCTAAGTCTCGCCAGGGTTATTTCGCCGCTATTATCAGAAAAGTCGAGTAGTAATTTATAGTCCCAATTATCGACTTTCCCCTGAACATACGTTCGAATACGACGAGGAAACAAATCAGAACCGGACGCACCATTATTGTCAGCATTATATGCACCATCAAAACTGTTAAAATCTAGCTGAAAGCGCCCTCCCATTTTAAATGTTTTGTTACCTTTACTGCTCTTTACTTTTAGCCCGCCGCCTTGCGTGCTAATTTTTTTGGTTAACGCGGATAATTGTTGTTTTAATTGTTTGACGCTGTTCTCTTCCGCGATGACAAGATTAGGTATACTTAAAACTGCACACATCGCGATAGTCGACGGGATGGTATTTTTGATATCCATTGATAATTCTCTTTTTGTTTGTGATTTTAGTATTATTTTTTATTCAAACTCTTGCGCCTAAATGATAATTTTATTCAGGTGTGAACTTTGCAAGTTCTTTAAAAACTACTTAGAAAATCATTGCAAGTAAACATTTAAGTAATACCGCACTTTAAATACTTTAAGAGCTTTAAATGCATAAAGTTCACACCGAAAATAACAATGGATTTATCTCGATAAAAAACTGATGTGCTACAACTCATCGATGATATTAGCGATATAGCCCTGGGAAAATATCCACTAAACTAAGTTTTTTACAAAAAAACAGTCAAAATCATTTCTAAATATTACAACGCTTCACAATGATTCCCATGTTAATGCAATGAAAAATAACGGGTATACATGCATAAACTCAGTAGTCGAAATGCAGCCTAACGTTGGTGAGATAAAGGTATTTTTGTTTTTCGAGGTTATAACGAAGAATATCGCAGTGGATAATATCCGTGTTAATTTGGCAACTATATAGCCAATGTTACTTATTATTTTATTTTGGACTAAGTTTAGATAGGATTCTATTTTTATACGTTACTTTATGCGCCGAGGTGACAGAAATTGAACCAACCGTAACATAATTGAGCCAACCGATAAGGACATAATATGGATCACTCAAAGCTTTCCGTTGATGAACTAATAAGCCTTAAATTACTTAGGGAAAGAATTAAAACAGCGAATATTCCCTCATCTCAACTTGATAAATCTATCAATATTGCCACCTGGAATATTCGTCATTGGGGTCAAAAAAAAAGAAAACGTTGCTCGCTCCATTATATCGCCGAAATTTTAAGTAAATTTGACCTGATCAATATTGTTGAACTACGCCGTAATGTCGCTGAGTTAAAATATGTATTACATTTACTCGGTAAAAATTGGGACGTAGTATTCTCTGACTACATACCTGATCGCGGTGGCAACAAAGAGCGTATTGCTTACATTTATGACACTAGAGCGATTCAATTCACCGGGCTTGCAGCTGAATCAGATGGTCCTCGCAAAAAAAATCGAAAATCGGGGATTTATGAGCCCGTTTTTTCCTGGTGGAGAAAGCCATACATGGCTTCTTTTAAAGCCGGTGATTTCGACTTCATTGCGTTGTCGGTTCATATGCAATGGGGCACGGTAGCAGGTCGAGAGAAAGAGCTATTACAATTAGCCAAATGGGTGAAAGTTTTCATAAAAGATGAATACCGGATCGACCGTGATATCATTTTAATGGGGGATTTTAATATCACCAGTTTTGAATCCAAACTGTATGCGGCGATTTCAAAATATGGATTACGAGCGCCTCAAGCACTAATAAAATCTGAGTTTGGCAGTAATTTAGCGATGAACAAACGTTACGATCAAATATTACATCACCCGGGACAAACTGGTTCAGTATTTACAAATCGTGGTGGTGTCGTCGATTTTTACCAAAACGACCACAAAGAATTATTGCCTTTTAAAGACCTAACAAAAATAAAATTCACCTATGAACTATCCGACCACTTACCACTTTGGATTCATTTAAATATTGATACCGAAGAAGAAAAAATAAATCACTTAATCCAAAAAAAATCAAATGTTATCATGGCTAATTAACTTTCAACTCAGATTATTCAAAGGCATACACCACCAAATGTTGGTTAAATTAAATAATATCTAACTTTAGTCATCGACTCCTCTATAAAGCTTACCAATAACAGCGTAGGATCAAGCTACTTTAGATAAAAATTTAGGTTTGCACCCCGGTGCACTAAGATAAACATTATGCAACTAACAGCAAAAGCATCACTTAATCACGCTTTACTTATTTCTATTTGCACACCGCAGTTTAAAGGTGACGAGGCAACGGAATCACTGGCAGAGCTTGCGCGTTTAGTGACTACGCTAGGCTTTAAAGTGGTCGGCACTCAGTCGCAAAAGCAAAGTTCAACCCAAAAGGTTAATGTATTGGGTGAAGGAAAGCTGATTGAAATAGCGCGACTCACCGGGAACAAAGGTGAGGTTGAAGACGATTCTGAAGGTGAATACTCACTAGATGACATGCCATTGTCTGAAATACCATCAGAAGACCTTCCGTTTGCTTGTGCTGATGTCGTGGTATTTGATTGTGATTTAACGCCATCTCAGCTACGCAATGTCGAGAACCAATTAGGCGTAGAAGTGTTTGACCGTACTGGTATTATTATTGAAATATTTAGTCGTCATGCTCGGACCAAAACCGCAAAATTACAAGTTGAAATTGCTCGCCTAAATTATGTCGCACCACGCCTTCGTGAAACATCATGTGGCGATAGAGAACGTCAAATGGGTAAAGGCGCTGGTGAAACAACGCTAGAATTAAACCGCCGTAAAGTCCGTGACCAATTGGCCGATCTCAAGCGCGAGTTAGTCAATGTCCAAGATGAAATGCAAGGTCGACGTACCCAACGTTCTGATCTATTTTGTGTCGCTTTGATTGGTTATACCAATGCTGGCAAGTCATCGATGATGCGAGCAATTACCGGTAGTGATGTGGTTGGTGAAAACAAACTTTTTGCGACACTTGATACCACCGTCCGTGCCTTATATCCAACCACTCAACCTCGAATTCTAGTGTCGGACACGGTCGGTTTTATTAAAAAATTACCGCACGATTTAGTTGCCTCATTTCATTCAACCTTAGCAGAAGCGCACGATGCTTCATTACTATTATATGTTGTCGATGCCTCTGATCCTTCATTTCGTACGCAACTAGAAGTCGTACACGAAGTGCTGGGTGAAGTCGGTGTTGAAGAAAGTAAAAAACTATTGGTACTAAACAAATCTGACAAACTTAGCATTGAGCAACAACAAGCACTAATGACTGAATTTCCTGATGCCATGATGACATCAGCGCTTAATCCGAACGATGTCAGTAAATTACATCAATATATCGTTGAAGTCTCACAGCAGGAAATGATTGAAGATGAAATTATTGTTCCTTATACCACTAAAGGTATCATCGGTGAAATTCGTTCGACCATGAGCGTCACCAAAGAAGAATATGAATATGATCATGTTAAACTAACGGTACGAGCTAACGCGATTGATTTAGAGAAATTGAAAAAGCGGATGCTAAGCTCATAAAACAGTATACAGGCGCGCATTATTTTATGCACAAGCCGTGATTTTACCATACTGATTAAAATGTATTGTGCACTAACGATAAACAACTCACTCGTTATTGCACAATAGATTAGCTAGGGGTTTTAATGACGGATTGTGTTTAGTTTGAATGTTTATGGTACAGAAAACTCATCATCTTCACTTCATCAATTCCGCCCTATAAAATGTTCTAAACTTACCACATCCAACCATATTAAAATCCCAATACTCTCAGGTTTTTATCTAAGGCGGATTGGGACAACGGCTATTATGTGAAGCGAAGCGGAACCTGCCGTCTAAAACCCCCTCTTGACTTCACTTTTTTGTTAGCAAACTGTTGACAATTAAATGTTAAACAGGTTTTATATTACTTATTATTACTGGCACTCCATCTCCCTTAAGATCACTATAATAGTTTAGGTGCCTTTTTCTTAACACCTCTCTTCCTTCTTCGACAATCCCAAACTTATTTATAAC
>SPKZ01013411.1_pt1 | contig 13331 bp, 13 predicted proteins | sample 2456571 | NCBI WGS metagenome assembly SPKZ01 (sample SAMN11192286, study PRJNA482655) | marine metagenome | biome: ENVO:00000447; feature: ENVO:00000244|ENVO:00000211|ENVO:00000569|ENVO:00002023; material: ENVO:00002151; isolation source: ocean water from marine abyssalpelagic zone ...
GCGATCGCGAGTGATGCCCAGGCTTCCGGGGCCACGCCCACCTCGACCATCGACCTGCTCGTCGTCTACCCGCGCCCGGCGTCGGAGCAGCTTGCCGGCCTGATCTTGTGGAACCGGAGCTGGGGGGAGACCGAGATGGGCCCCTTCCTCGACGCCAACTTCGGTCGGGTGACGCAGATCTACCAGCAAAGCGGCGTCCCGGTGGAGTTCCGCGTCGCGCACTCCGAATCCATCGATCTCTCCTCCCTGGGTCCGAACTGGAAGGCGACGCTCAGCTTCGCACTGATGAACTCCGAGTCCCCCACCGCCAGCCAGGTCCCCTACCTCGACGCCATCGAAAGCCTCCGCGACCTCCACGCGGCGGACATCGTGATCTATTGGCGCCAGCCCAGCGACAATGGCCCGACGTCGAACGGAGCGGGCAGCGTCGGCGGCGGCGAGGACGAGGCCTACGTGCATCTCACCTACAGCGGCATCAACCCACCGGTCGCCGCCCACGAAACCGGCCACCTGCTGGGCGGACAACATCAAGAAGGGGTGCAGGGCTCCGCGACCTTCTCGATCGACGGCGACACCGCCACGCTCCGCGAGTACCGCAGCGTGATGACCGCAACCTCGACACTCGGACTCGACGCCTTCCGCTACCTCTGGCGCTTCTCCCAGGCGGGCACCAGCATCACGGGCAGCAACGACTGCAGCGAGTTCTCCGGAGCGCTTTCGATCTGCGACTTCCCGTCGAGCGCGCCGCTTGGCGACGCCGACCACGACGCGGCGACGACCCTGGCCGCAATGGCTCCAGTGGTCGCTGCCTTCCGCACGGCAGCGCCGGCGGTCCAGGTACCCGCTGCATCGCCGCTCGGCGTGGCATTGCTCGCCCTGCTGTTCGCGCTTGCCGGGCTGCGCGCTCTGGCCGCGAGGCGAGCCCGCGCGTGATGCGCGCGCGCACCCGGCTCACAGAGAGGCCTCGGAACGCGCGGGGCGCTCAGTAACCCTCGTCGACATCCACGGGATCGATCAGGGGACGCCCTTCCTGCCAACGGCCCAGATTCTCGATGAAGGGATCCACCAGGCCGTCCATTGCGCCCGGCATGCTCCAAGAGACGTGCGGGGACAAGCGCACCCCGGGATGATCGTAGAGCCAGTGGCCCTCCGGCAACGGCTCGGGGGTCACGGTGTCGAGCGAAGCGAGCGCCAGTTGCCCGCTGTCCAGGGCCTCGCGCAGGGCGTCCTGGTCCACCAGTTCGCCGCGCGCGATGTTGACCAGGTGGGCACCAGGCGGCAACAGCGCGAAGGCCTCCCGGCCGACCAGGTGAGTGGTCCGCGGGGTCGCGGGTGCCGCCACCACCAGGTGGTGGGCGTCGGCAAGGAGTTCCTCGAGGGAGGTGGCCAGGACGACGTCCGGCAGCGGGCTGGGCTCGGGCCTGCGGCGCATGGCGCGCACCTGCATGCCGAAGGCCAGCGCCCGCTCGGCGACGGCACGGCCGATCCCCCCCAGCCCCACCAGTGCCAGCGTCCTTCCCTGCAGGCCGCCGAGCGTTGCGAAGTTCCAGCGCTCGGGCGGCTCCGAGATCCAGCTCTCCGGAAGCCGCTTCTCGAAGGCGAGCATCACCGCGAGCACCCACTCCGCGATGGGAACCGCGCTGGCCCCCCGCGAGCAGGTGAAGGGCCGCCCTCCCAGCGCATCGAAGGGGAAACGGTTCACCCCGGTCCCGTAGGCGTGAACCCACTCCACCCCGCAGTCGAGCACCTCCTTGATGTTGGGGGACGCCCAGGTCTGGGTGAGCAGCACTTCGCCCCGTAGGCCCTCGGGCAAGGGCCCCTTCCCGGGCACTTCCAGGATCTCGATCTCTGGGAAGGCCTCGCGCACGCGCCCCAGCAGGGCGAGCGGCAGGTGGGAGAGAATGCGGAGGGGCTTAGGGGACAAGCGGGGACTCCGGGGTGCCTTGTGGGATGCTACCCGCTTCGGCGATGCTGGGCAGATGCAGTTGTTGATCGGCGACATCCTGCGGCGCAACGCAGCAGCGGTTCCGAGGGCCGCGGCGGCCTCCATGGGTGCACGCACGCTCTCCCACGCCGAACTGGACGGGGAGAGCAATCGCATGGCCCGGGCGCTGGCCGCCCAGGGCATCGGCCACGGCGACCGGGTGCTCACCTGGGCGGACTCCTCCCTCGAGATGCTCGTGCTCTTCACCGCCAGCTCCAAGCTGGGCGCCGTCTTCGCGCCACTGAATGCGCGCCAAGGGGCCCAGGAGGCGCTGCCCGTGGCGCGACTGGCGCGCGCCTCCCTGCTGGTGGCCGACGCCAGCCGCGCGGAGGCCGCCGCGGAGCTAGCGCGGGACGCGGAGATCCCGGCCAGCGCCCAGCTCGCTGCAGCCGGGCCGGGCATCGACCTGGTCGCGGCCGCGGAAGCCGAGAGTGCGAGCGACCTGAGGGCGCCCGCGCTGCGCGAGGACGACCCGCACACCATTTTTTTCACCAGCGGCAGCACCGGGCTCCCCAAGGGCGTCGTGCTCAGCCACCGCGCGAACTGGCTGCGGGGCTTCCAGGGGGTCTTCCGCGACGTCCCGGAGCGCAGCGTCTGCATGTTCCCGCTCTTCCACATGGGGGGGCTGACGCTGTCGATGGCAGCCTGGCAGACGGGCGGAGAGATCATCATCTGCCCCGACGCCGATGCCGAGACGCTGCTCGCGGCCGCCGAGCGCCGACGCGCCAACCGCCTCTACTGCATTCCCGCGGTGTGGTCGCGCATCCTGGCCGCCGACGTGGAGCGCTTCGATCTCACGGAGCTCCGCGAACTCGACACAGGCACCTCGGCGGTCCCCGTGGAGCTGGTGGCGGCCCTCAAGGAGCGCTTCCCGGGCAGCGTGACGCGCATCTACTACGGGAGCACCGAGGTGGGCTCCGGCGCCTCCCTGGGCGACGCGGACGTGCTCCGCAAACCCGGCAGCGTCGGCGTACCGCCACCGGGCGTGTCGCTGCGCTTGGGAGAGGACGGCGAGATCCAGCTCCAGAGCCCCTTCCTCATGAGCGCCTATTTCGACAACCCCGAGGCCACCCAAGCGGCACTGCCCGACGGCTGGTTCCGCACGGGCGACCTGGGGGCACTCGACGAGGAGGGCTACCTCTCCATCGTCGGCCGCAAGAAGGAGATCATCCGCACCGGCGGCGAGAGCGTGGCGCCCGTCGAGGTGGAGACGGCCCTCGCCGGGCACCCGGAAGTCAGCGAGGTGGCGGTAGTGGGGCTGCCGGACCCGCAATGGGGCGAAGTGGTGTGTGCCGTGGTGGTGCCCACACCCGGCCACGAGCCCAGCCTCGAATCCCTGCAGGCGCACTGCGAGCCGCTGCTAGCGGGCTACAAGAAGCCACGGCGGCTGGTGGTGCGTCCCGCGCTGCCGCGCACGGCGGCCACGGCGCAGGTGCAGCGCACCCTTCTCATCGCGCAGATCCTGGACGAGTGAGCGCCCATCGCAGGATCGTCGGCAAGAACACGGGGAGCCCTGGCTTGCCGGGCGAGCCACCTGGGGAATATGATTCACCGATGAAGACTTCGGACCGCGTCCCGGCTGCCCGAACTCCCGCGGGGTGCCCACGAAACACGCCGCGCGGACCCGGCACCACGGCCGTACGAGACGTCTTCCGGAGAGGAGGCGCCGAGTGGAGCATGAGCTGATGCTCACCGGCATCGGGGGGCAGAGCGTGCAACTCGCCGCCCAGATCCTGGCGCGGGCCTGCGTGCTCGATGACCGTCAGGTCACCTACTTGGGGACCTACGGGGGCACCATGCGGGGCGGGAACACCGATGCCACGCTGATCGTCTCCGACCGTCCCGTCAGCGCCCCCCCCATGGTCTCGGAGCTGGCAGGGGCGCTGGCCATGCACCACCAATTCTTCGAGCCCCTTCGCGAGAAGCTGCGCGATGACGCGGTAGTGGTCATCAACGAATCCCTCTTCGAGGGCGAGGCGGCCCCGGGCGGGCAACGCGTCTTCGCGATTCCCGCCACCCAGGTGGCCACGGAGCTGGGCAGTGCCCTGGCGGCCAGCATGGTCCTGGTCGCCGCCTACGCGTGCATCACGGAACTCGCCCGCCTGGACTCCCTGGTCGCGGGCATGCGCGAAGCCATCCCCAGCTACCGCCGCCAGCACCTCGAGAGCAACGAGAAGGCGCTCCGCATGGGCTTCGAGAACGCACCGGCAGGCGCTGCCAGCGTCTGGTCCGCGGGAGGCGCTCGATGACGGGGATCGAGACCCGGGGCACAGTGCGCATCGACATCGAGCGCTGCAAGGGCTGCGAGCTCTGCATCCCCGCCTGCCCCCCCAACGTGCTGCGCATGTCGAGCACGCGCAACGAGATCGGCGTCCTCTTCCCCGAGCTCCTGCCGGGCTGCACGGGCTGCTCGGCGTGTGCGCTGGTCTGCCCGGACTTCTGCTTCGACGTCTACCGCTACGAGACCCCGCTCCACCACGAGGCCACGGCGTGACGCGATCGCTCTTGATGGGCTCGGAGGCCCTCGCCGAGGCCTCGGTGTTGGCGGGCTGCCGTTTCTTCGCCGGCTACCCGATGACGCCCTTCACCGAACTGCTGGAGAATTTCGCGGTGAAGCTGCCCGGCGCAGGCGGCGTCTGTATCAATGCGGAGAGCGAGATCGAGGCGGTAGGGATGGCCTGGGGGGCCAGTTCCACGGGCGCCCGGGCCGCCACCGGCTCCACGGGCCAGGGCCTGGCGCTGATGCAGGAGGCGCTCTCGGAGATCACGCGCGCCGAGTTGCCGCTGGTCGTCTTCAACATGGCACGCGGCCAGGGCGACTACTACCAGGCCACTCGCGGGGGCGGCCACGGCGACTACCGGCACGTGGTGCTCGCGCCCGCGGATCTCCCCGAGGCCACCGACCTCATCCAACTGGCCTTCGACCTGGCGGACCGCTGGCGGAACCCAGTGCTCCTCTACGGCGACTACCTGCTCGCCCACACCCACGAGGCCGTGGACATCCAGCCGCTGGACTTCGAGCCGCTGCCCGGCAAGGACTGGGCGCTGGACGGTTCCCTGGGCGGCAGCGGTCGCTCCCGCAGCGTGAACCCCCTGGGCATGGAGAAGGGCAGCAAGCGCATCGATCCCGAGGGACTCTGGAAGCGCCTGCAGGCCAAGCACGAGGAAATCGAGCGACGCGAGGTCCGCAGCCAGTCGGAGTTCACCGAGGACGCCGACGTGGTAGTGGTGGCCTTCGGGAGCGTGGCGCGCACGGTGCGCCACGTGGTCGCGAAGCTTCGCGAAGAGGGGCGGCGCGTGGGCTACGTGCGCCCCATCACGCTCTGGCCCTTCCCGCTGGCAGCGGTCGCCGAGGCCGCCCAGGGCGCCCGGCAAGTCGCCGTCCTCGAGCAGAACGCCGGACAGATGATCGACGACGTGCGCATCGCGGTGGCGGGCAGTGCCCCGGTGCGGGCCATCGGCGGCATCTCCACCGACCCCTCCAGTTTCGGGATCGGCAGCCTCCTCGAGCCCGCGAACGTAAGGGAGCGCATCCTCTGCGCCCTGGAAGACAGGGAGATCCCCCGATGAGCGAACCGCGCGTACTCTCCACGGACGCCGCCCCCGACGAAGCCGCCCGGGTGATCGAACCGGCCCGCCCCAAGCTGCTGCGGGGCGAGGATCACGATCTATGCCCGGGCTGCGGGGAGCCCCTGGCGGTACGGGTTCTGCTCGAAGCCATCGAGGCCCTGGCGTGCGAGCAGCGCAGCATCGCGGTGATGGGGATCGGCTGTTACACGGCACTCTCTACGCTCATCGACGTAGACAGCGTGCAAGCCCTGCACGGACGCGCACCCTCCCTCGCCACGGGCGTGAAGCGCATGCGACCCGACAGCCTGGTCTTCACCCTGCAGGGCGATGGCGACATGGCGAGCGAGGGTCTCCAGGAGGTGATCCACACCGCGGCGCGGGGAGAGTCCGTGACCTGCGTGATGCTCAACAACGGGGTCTTCGGCGAGACGGGCGGTCACATGACGGCCACCACGGTGCTCGGGCAGCGCACCAAGAACACGCTGGAGGGACGTGACGCCTCCTACCACGGCCACCCGATCGGCATGGCGGAGATGCTGGCTCCCCTGGGCGGCAGCGCCTACGTGGCGCGCGCTGCCGTCTACGACGCCCGCTCGGTGACCGCGGCGCGGCGCATGCTGCAGCGCGCTTTCGAGAGCCAGTTGGCGGGCGAGGGTTTCTCGTTCGTGGAGATCCTCACCATGTGCCCGACGGGCTGGTTCATTCCCACCGCGGAGGGCCCGGGCTACCTGGACGAGGTGCTGGGCTCTGTGCACGGCGTCGGGGAGTTGAAGGTGCGCGGCGAACTCCACGAGCACCCCACGGAGCCCGAGAACTAGAAGGTCTCCTTGTAGGGCCGGAGATCCAGCTCGAGGGTCCAGGCGCTGCGCGGCTGGGCGTGCAACATCCAGTACGCCTCCGCCAGGGCGTCGAGTCCCAGCGCGCCATCCTCGCCCAACTGCTCGATGATCTGGGGAAAGCCCTCACGCACCCGGTCGCCGTCGATCACGCCGTCGATCACCACGTGGGCCACGTGCAGGCCCTGGGGACCGAACTCCCGCGCCAGGCCGTGGGCGAGGGCACGCAGTCCGTGCTTCGCAGAAGCGAAGGCGGTGAAGGGCGGGCGCGCCTTCAAGGATGCAGTGGCCCCGGTGAAGATCAACGTGCCTCCCGCTTCGAGCATGCGCCGGGCGGCCTCACGTCCGGTCAGGAACCCCCCGAAGCAGCACACGCGCCAGATCTCCTCGAAGACGGCGTCGTCGATCTCGAGCAGCGGGTGGAAGGGGGTGCTTGCTGCGTTGTAGACCACGAGTTCGGGGGGGCCGCCCGCCGCTGCCGCCGCGTCGAAAGCAGCGGCCACCGCCGCCGCGACCGTGGCATCCGCTACCACCGCCGTGGCCTCGCCTCCCGCATCGCGAATCTCCGACGCCACCTTCTCGAGCTTGTCCGCGCTGCGACCCGACACCACGACGTGTAGACCGGCGCGCGCGAAGCGCCGGCACAAAGCCGCGCCGAGTCCACCGCTGGCCCCAACACCCACCACCAGCGCGCTTCCCATGCGGCTCCCTCCACACGCCTCCACCACCGATGGTGGGGGGCAGAAGATCCGCCAGTGGAGGAGCAAGCGCCAGCCCGCGCGCGCCGTTCGCGGCTGGCAGCCGCGGACGCTCGATCAGATGTCGACGGCTTGGAAGGTCAGCGACACGCGCACCGTCTTGAAGCTCACCACGTCCGCCAGGCCCGCCGCCTCGTAGCCCACCGCTTCGGGAAGCTGCTCGACGATCACGACGCCGCGCACCGTTGCATCGCCCGCCAGGTGCTTGCGGACCCAACCGATGCGCTGGAGTATGCCGGAGACCGACCCGGCGATTTCCTGGGCGTCGGGGATCATCACCACCACCAGCTGGCCCTGGGAGTCCTGGGCGAGAATGTCGATCTCGCCCAGCGGCGTCTCGAAAGCTACGCCCACCGCCTTCTTCTTGGCGTCCTGGTAGATCTGCAGGCCTGCTTCGAGAAGGTCCGGCTGCTCGGAGACCAGGGCGCGGATCTGCCGGGCGGCAAGGTTCACCGCCGCCGGCCCCGCATCCCTCGACAGTGCCAGCAGGGGCTCGCGCTTGCGTCGCACCGTGGGGGGTGAGACCTCGGCCTCCAGCACCGGGTCCACGACTTCGCGCTCGTCCAATACGGTCTCGCTCGCCACGGGATCCTCCATGGGGCGGGCGGGCGGGAGCGACGCTCCCGGGCCACTCGCGGTCACGGCATCGACATCGGCAGCGTGCTCGGACGCGCGTCGACCGCAGGAGGGGCAGGCCGCCTCTCCCTCATCGAAACGAGTATTGCACGCATGGCACACCAACATGGCCCCTGCATCGGTACACCGTCGCCCGCCCTGTACCCGAAATCCCGAGCGGGGCCGGGCTGCGCGCCCTGCTGCGTCGCGGGCGAGCCCCAAGCGGGGCAGACTCCCGGGCGCCCACCATGAGCGATACCGGATTCCAGAATCACCGCCGCCCCGAAGCCCGCGCTGCTGCTCGCTCGCTGCACGTGGGCCTCACCCCCTGGGAGATGTCCGCCGAAATGGACGCCCAGAAGCTCGCCGCGCAGGTGGAGCGCGCCGAAGCCCTGGGCTTCGACTCCTTCTGGCTCCCCGAGCACCACTTCGGCGGTGCCGGCTCGTTGCCGGCCCCGTTGCTGTTGCTGGCCGGCGCCGCCACGCGCACGCAGCGGATCGCGCTCGCCACGACCTCGCTCCTACTCCCGGTGCGACACCCGCTGCACGTTGCCGCGGAGGTCGCGGTGCTCGACCAACTCTCCGGCGGACGCCTGATCCTCGGCCTCGGGAGGGGCTTCGCGGCCAGCCTCTTCCACGCCTTCGAGGTGCCTGCCCGCGAGAAGCGCGACCGTTTCGAGGATTCGCTGCGGCGCATGCGCGAGGCCTGGTCGGGCCAACCGGTCTGCGACTTCGAGGGCGAGCCGGTAATCCTCTCCCCGCTCCCCCTGCAACGCCCGCACCCGCCACTGTGGGTCGCAGCCTTCGGCCCCAAGGCCCTGGCCCAGGCCGGCCGCCTGGGCCTCCCCTACCTCGCATCCCCGATCGAGACACTCTCGCGCCTCGAGCACAACTACGCCGCGCACCGGCAGGAGAGCGAGGCCGCGGGCGTCGCGACGCCACCCGAGGTGCCGGTGATGCGCAGCGTCTTCGCGCACCCCGACGTCGGGCTCTGCGCCCGCGTCCACGAGGCCCTCACCCGGCAGGCCGCCTCGCTGGCGCGTTCGCGTTCGGCGGCGATCCGGCACGAGGGGGAACGGGAGGTCGCGGACTTCGCGTTGGTGGGCGAGCCTGCGGCGGTGGTGGACGCCGTCGCCCTTTACCGGGAACGCATCGGCCTCACCCACCTGGTGGCCCGGGTGGGCGTGCCGGGCCTCGAAATCAGCGCCATCGAGGCCTCCCTCGACGAGCTGGCGTTATTGCGCGAAGCCCTCTAGCGCCCGGGCCTCCCCGCAACACCCGCACCCTCAGCCCGCTACGGACTCCTCGCCGGACGCTGCGGGCGCGGCGCCGAACTCCTCGCTGTCCGCGAGCACCCGGTACCACTCCCAGCGCAGGCCGTCGGGCTCCTGGGCCCACACCTTGTTCTGTTGCGCGTAGCAGCAGGTGGTCTCGTCCTCCACCAGGTGCTCGAGGCCTGCGGCCTTGAGGCGCTCCGTAGCCTCACCGACGTCCGCGTCGTCGAAGACCTCGACGCCCAGGTGGTTGAGGCGCTCCGCGGCGTCGGGAACCTCGAAGAGCACCAGCTTGAGGGGCGGATCCTGGATCGAGAAGTTCGCGTAGCCGGGCTCCCGCTTGGCGGGCTCCACGCCGAACATCTGGGCGTAGAAGCGCACGGCCCGTTCGAGATCGCTCACGTTCAGGGCCAATTGAAGGCGCCGGCTGGAACTCTGCATGCCCACCTCGCTGCCAAGGATCGGGAAAGATTCGAGACCTCGAGGCTAGACATCGTATCGATATCTGTCAATATATTGCCGTGAATGGCCGAACGCGTCCCGACGATTTCGCGCCGCTGCGCCCCGTGCCCGCTCTGCCCGTCCGCGATGCAGAGCGCCTGCAGCGCGTCTTCAAGGCCCTCGCCCACCCCGCGCGCTTGGAGATCCTGCGCCTGCTGGCCCGGCAGCCCTCCGCGACCTGCGCGTGCGACATCGTCGAACACTTCGACCTCTCGCAGCCCACCATCTCCCACCACCTGCGCGTGCTGCGCGAGGCGGGCCTGGTCACCAGTCGCCGGCGTGGCTTGTGGTCCTTCTACCGGGCCGAGCGAAGCGCGCTCCAGGTCTTGAGCGAGTTCCCCGCGTGGTGCTCAGCTTCCTGAAGGTCTTCCGGCAGCGCGCGGAGCCACTCGCCCGTGCCTGAGCGCATCCCCATCGCGATCGTGTCCGGTTTCCTGGGCTCCGGGAAGACGACCCTCGTTCAGCACCTGCTCGCGGACGCCCGTGCCGCGGGGCTGCGGCTCGCAGTGGTGAGCAACGAGCTCGGAGAACTCGGGATCGACCGCGCGCTGCTGGCGCGCGGCGACGAGGACTACATCGAGCTGGCGGGCGGATGCGTGTGCTGCCGGCTCTCCGACGAGCTGCAGCAAAGCTTGGAGATGCTGTGGCGCCGGGTGCAGCCGGACCGAATCGTGGTGGAGACCTCCGGGGCCGCCCTGCCCTTCGACGTCCAGCTGCAGCTGTGGCGCGATCCGGTCCGAAGCTTCGTGAGCGACGACGTCACGGTGGTGGTGGTAAACGCCGAGCAGCTCGCTGCGGGCCGCGACCTCGACGGGACCTTCGCGCAACAGGTCTCCTCCGCAGACCTGCTGCTCCTCAACCAGATCGACCGCGTGGCGAGCGATGACATCCCGGCGCTCGAGAGTCGACTGCGCGCCCTCGAGCCAGAGGCCCCCATCCTGCGAAGCGAACACGCCGCCGTCGAGCCGGCACTGCTCTTTCCCCCGGACCCGGAGGGCCTGCGGGCGCACAGACGGCACGCGCAGCACTCCCACCCTCCCCACGTTCACGAGGACTTCGCGACCGAGGTGATCGAGGTGGCCGCCGGCAGCCGCGAAGCCGATGTCGCCGAACGCATCCGGGAGCTGGCGGCGCTGCGTGCCAAGGGTTTCTTCGTCGGCGATGCAGGGCCGCGACTCCTCCAGGCAGTGGGGCCCCGCGTGGAGTTCCAACCCGTGCAGGACCCGCCCATCGAGTTGCTCGGAAAACTCGTGGTGATCCGCCGGCGCTGAAGGGGCAACGGGGCGTTCCGGTATGCTGGGCGCGATGCCGTGGCCCGCCTCCGCACAGCTCCTGGCTGCAGGACTGACGCTGCTGGGCGCCAGCGCGCTGGCTGGGACCGAGGAGATGACCCTGCGCTTCCTGCGCAACGGCGAGCTGCTGCGAGGCCTGGAGATCGAGCGCCTGCGCGGCAATTGCGCGGAGCGCACCGTCGAGGTCGAGGACCCCTACCACCTGCGGCGCAAGCGCTACCGGGCCTGTCCGCTCGCGGAGGTGATGCGGGCGGGTTTCGGCGAGCGCTGGGCCGAGGACCCGGAGCGCAATTTCTTCTTGCGCGCCCGGGACGGCTACACGCGCCCGGCCGCGGCAGCGCGCCTCGCCGAGGCCGGTGCCTGGCTGGCCTTCGCGGATCTCTCGAACCCGCAGGGCGAGGGCTGGGAGCCCATCGACCGGCGCCGGGTCGACCCCGCGCCCTTCTACCTGGTGTGGAGCGGCCCCGGGCAGGACGATCCCCACCGCTACCCCTGGCCCTACCAATTGGTGGAGATCGAAGCGGCGCCCTTCGAGCGCGAGTACGCGCACACGCTGCCCCGCGGCCTCCCGGTCGGCGACCCCGCCTGGCGGGGCTTTGCGATCTTTCGCGGGGAATGCGTGGCCTGCCACGCGATCAACGGAGAAGGCGGACGGGTGGGACCGGAACTCAACGTTCCTCGCAGCATCGTCGAGTACCGACCCGCGGAACAGATCAAGGCCTACGTGCGCGACCCGGGAAGCTTCCGACACACCAGCATGCCCCCCCATCCTCACCTCTCCAACAGCGACCTCGACGGCCTGCTCGCCTACTTCCGGGCCATGAGCCGGCGCAAGCACGACCCCGAGAAGCCGGATGGAGACTGAGCGCCAGGCCGCCGTGGCACGCGCGAAGCTGGCGCGCCGGCTCGACGCGTTGCCCGGCGAGGCGTGCCGGGCGCTGACGGCGCCTCTCCCCCCGCCCCCCTTCGACCCACTGGAGGTCCGACGCATCTGGGTAACGGGGCTCGGGAGTTCCGCGGCCCAGGCACGCCTGCTCGCCCACTGCCTGTGCGAGTACGCGGAGCTCGATGCGCGCTTCCTTCCCAGCGGCGCGCTGCACGCGGGCCCGCCCGACCAGGCGTCGCGCGACGCGCTGCTGGTCTTCTCCCAGGGCCTCTCACCCAATGCGCGCTTCGCGCTGCAGAGCCCCGCCGGTTGGCGGGCGCTGGGGCTGGCCACGGCGGTGAGCGCGACGCATCGCGATCCGGAACGCCTCGCGATGCGCGAACGGGTAGAGGACGCGGGGGGCTGGCTCGTGACCTTCCCCGGCGAGGACGAGTACGACGGCCTGATGCGCGTGACCGGTCCGCTGACCGGGGGGGTCGCCGCCCTGCGCATGGCCGCAGCGCTGACCCGGGCCACCGGGCGCGACGCGGCAGCCCTGGCGATTGGCGCCGAAATGCTGGAAGCCGCCCTGCGCCGCGCCCCGGATGTCGCGGCAGGCGCGCGCGCGGGTCTTCCCGACGCGGCGCTGGATGCGCCCGTCGCCCTGTTGGCCAGCGGCGGATACGCGGAGTTGCTGGGAAACCTCCAGCTCAAGTTCCTGGAGGGGCTGCTGCGACCGCTGCCACCGGCCTGGGACGTACTCGACTTCGCGCACGGGCCCTTCCAGCAAGCCTTCGCGCGACGCGCCACTTTTCTCGCACTGCATCGCCCCGATGCAGCGGGAGAAGCGGACCTGTTCGCGCGGCTGGACACGCTCCTCGACCCGCAGCGCCACTGCCTCGTCGAACTGCCGGCCACGCTGCCGGGGCCCTGGGCGTTGCTCGAGCACGACGCCCAGCTGAGCGCCTGGGTGGTGAGCGGCATGCAGCGCGACGCCATCCACCCCGACGACTGGCCGGGCCGCGGGCGCGACGCCGCGCTCTACGAGTTGCGCCCCGAGACCGGCCACGAGTCCCCCCCCGCCTCCCGGGAGCCCGAAACCCGGCGAGCCGGAGGTGCCACGCGGCGGCTCGCGACGGCGACCTGGCCCGAAGTCGAGGCGCGGCTGGCCGACGAGCGGCTGGGAGCCCTGCTGCCGCTGGGCGCCACCGAGCAACACGGCCCCCACCTGCCCTTCGCGACGGACACCTGGATCGCCGAGGCCCTCGCAGAGCGCTTGTGCACGCGACTCGACGACGCCGTCTCACTTCCCGCCCTACCCGTGGGCTGTTCGTCCGAGCACCGGGGCTTTCCCGGAACGCTCTCACTCTCGCCCGCCACCCTGGCCGCGCTGCTCGACGATCTGATCGCGGGCCTTGCGAGCGACGGTTTCGCGCGGGTCTTCTTGTTTTCCGCGCACGGCGGCAACTGCCCACCACTCGCCCAGGCACTGCCGGAGCTGCGGGATGCCCACCCCGGCCTGCGGCTCGACGCCTTCACGGATCTGGCGGCACTGGCACGACTCCAACAGTCCTCGGCCGCTGCCTTCGGGATCTCCGCGGAGGCCGCCGGTCATCACGCGGGCGAGTTCGAGACC
>SPKZ01000263.1_pt1 | contig 13328 bp, 12 predicted proteins | sample 2456571 | NCBI WGS metagenome assembly SPKZ01 (sample SAMN11192286, study PRJNA482655) | marine metagenome | biome: ENVO:00000447; feature: ENVO:00000244|ENVO:00000211|ENVO:00000569|ENVO:00002023; material: ENVO:00002151; isolation source: ocean water from marine abyssalpelagic zone ...
AGATCGACCGTCATCACGGTCCGGGCGTGAATATCGGAGAACCAAAGCTTGTTGTCGTGCCAGCGAGGGCCTTCGGGAAATGCGAGATCACGGACGAGGAGTTCTAGGCGGCTCATAGGTGTAGAAGTCGCAGCGCCGGCAGGAGTCGTCAAGAGGCCCGCAAGGGCGAATGCACTGCTTGGGACGAAGCTCCGCCGCAACAAATTCGAGGGAATGAGCCGTGAGCGTTGGGGCGTCACCGAACCGATTGACCCGCCCGGCGGCGGCAGCTAGTCCTGCTCGGGCATCGTGGGCGGTTCCGTGAATTGCCGAATCCGTTGAGCCCGTTCACTGTGTCGCTCCGCCGGGCTCGACGATTGTCAGGTGCCGACCGGTCTCCAGGGACGGATAGGAACTGGTGCGTCCACTGGGCCACAATACCTCCAATTGCACCGTGGTCGAGCTAGAGGTCCCGAAGTGCAGCGAAAGACTGCTGGTGGAAGCAGCGGTTCCGTTGCCGGAAGCGACATCTCGGCGAAGTTCGCGGGCTTGCCCGTCGACGATAACACGGAGGTTCACCCGGGCACCGATGGCATCCCGGGTCGAGCGGTAATTGCCGTTGGGCGTATCGCTGCCTACCAAATGTAGTGAGAGCCCGTTTCCGCTCCAGCGGGCGAGTCCAGGGTTCACGAGCAACTGGGGCGGGGCTCTGAGGTAGACGACGAAGAGATCGCGGAAGCCGTCGCGATTCCAGTCAGCACTCAGAGTGGCACGGGCGGCGCCTCGAAGGTCGAGTCCCCAAGATGTCGCGACGTCGTTAGTGGTCGCCGCGTACAGGCCGGAGCCGAGCACACTGGCGGAGGCGACATGCAAATCTTCATCGCCGTTGTTGTCGAAGTCTTCCCAGCGCACCCCCCATGCCCGCTGTGCCTCGCAGCAGTCGTCTCGGGTAAACGACAGCGTCCCCGTATCGCTCCAGCTGTTTCGGTAAAAGTCGCTAGGACCGAAGTCCGATACGTAAAGATCGAGGTCGCCGTCATGGTCCGGATCTGCGACGGCAATGCCCATGGCGAGCGGGCTCGACTTGCCAAAGTCGCTCGGGAAATCGTAGCTGATCATTCGAAATCCCAGCCAGTCGCCGTCGCTGTTAGCTCCGAGGTTGACGTAGATCATGTCGCTGTCGAGCGGGTCGTTGTACTTGTTCGTGACAATCAGATCCGGCCACAGATCGTTGTTCAAGTCCGCGAAGGCGACGGCGTTGGTGGAGCTAAATTCTCGCGTTTCCGTTACTGTTTCGCCGCTTTGGCTCTCCCAACCGCCGATCCCGTGTAGCGTGGTGCTGTCGACAAAAGCTCCGTCTTCGCGCCCGAGGTACAAGGTGTCGCGTTCGCCTGCTCGCGGCGGATCGACGAGATGGCTGGTGCCTCGATGGTGGCCGACGTAAAGATCGAGTCGTCCGTCGCGATTTACGTCAGCCCAGGCAGCGGTCAGACTGCGGGCCAATAGTTCATCGTTGTGTTCAGCGATGCCGAGACCGTGTTGTGGGTCTTCGGTGAGGGGCGTCGGATCGGTGCTTGCCGTCACATCCGTGAATGTCAACGTGCCTGACTCGATATACTGATTCTGATACAGCACGTTCCCGCCGCCGTAGCAGACGAGGAATAAATCGATGTCTCCATCGTTGTCGTAGTCCGCCGCGATTGCCCCGCTCGATGGTCGAGGCACACCGTCGAAATCTAGCTCTCGAAGTGTCCGGTCGCCGCGGGCCGATATGTTCTCGAACAATCGAGATACACCGTTGTGGACGAGAAACAGATCGGGAAAGCCGTCGTCGTTCAGATCGGTGAAGACCCCGCCGGGACCGTGCTGATGCTCGTAGGGCTCTCCGGTACTACCGGCGTAATCCTGGAGCCCCAAGTCGGCGGCGATGTCGATAAATCGGGGGGAGGGAAGGGCTACCGCCGGGCCGCTATCGGTGGGCGCGGTCTCGCCGCTGGCGTCGAAGGCGGCGTCCGTGGTGTCAGGCCGGCGGAGACCGGATTCCGTGACTGCGGCGTCGACGGATGGTGCGCCCGGTTGCGTCCCCCATGGCGCAGGGGACTGCGTCGCGAGCGTGGGATGAGGGACATCGTAGTCATGGCGGCCCTCGTTGCGGCTTTCTCCAGCGAGCCGGCTCTCGTTCGCCCCGCGGCCGTCCGTGAAGCCGTCACAAGCACAGCAAAGGAACAGGACTAGAAAACATCGGAAGCCGGTGCGGCTCTGCATCGCCCTCCTATGCATGGGTTCAGAGTAGCGCCAGCCAGAGAAAATCCCAAGCTCCCTGGCGGAACGCATCGCCCGATTGTGCCCGCCGGGCGATCACGTATAGTCGGGGCACTGTGGTCCGGGGGCAGAAATTCTTGTTCATCCATCTGCACAAGACGGGGGGCCAGTTCGTGCGCGAGCTCATGCTCGAACACATGCCCGGTACCGAAGATGTAGGGTATCATTACCCGCGGCGTCTCACTCCCGAGGCGGACCGGGAACTGCCCGTCATCGGCTTCGTGCGCAACCCCTGGGCTTGGTACGTTTCCTGGTACTCCTTCAATGCTAGAGCACCGATGAAGAATCCGTTGTTCCGTGTGTTGTCCCAGCGAGGCAAGAATGGATTTGATAAAACCGTGCGTCACTTGCTCGCGCTTGGTGCTGACACTCACCGGGCCCGGCTGCTGCGCGAACGTCTGGATATTGTGTTGCCCGATACCCTCGAAGGCAACCGCGGGATTGGGCTAACACGGCCGTGTATGGCGAAGTTCGAGGACCCCAGCATCGGCTATTATTCGTGGCAGTTTCAGCGCATGTTTGGTGTGGGCACTGAGCTAGAAGATCTCGCGCGCATCGGACGGACCGAGAACCTGCGCGGGGATCTGCTTCGGCTACTCACCGCGTTGCACATCCCGCTGGGTGAGAGCGCTCAAAGTTTTCTGGAAAGCGCCGGAAACCGCAACACCTCGGAGCACCGCCCCTACCAGGAATACTACGATGCGGGTTTGCGCGACGAGGTCCGACGCCAGGACGCCTATCTAATCGATCGGTACGGTTATGAATTCTGAAGGCCGGCCAAACATCATCCTGTTTGTCGCCGAGGGGCACAACGCGGACGTGATGGGCGTCTACGGTAACACCATCGTTGAGACGCCGGCTTTGGACCGCCTGGCACGGAGTGGCCGAAGCCTTTCTCATTGTTACGCAGCGTCGCCCCTCTGTGTGCCGGCGCGGCTTTCGATGTTGACCGAACGTTACGTCAGCGACATCGGCGTCTGGAATAATTTTTTTACCCTGCCGTCCAATGACGTGCCGACGCTACCGCGTGTGCTCAGCGATCTCGGTTACGACTGTTACCTGGCGGGCCGCATGCACCTGGAAAAGGATCGTGACTACGGCTTCACCAAGTTACTCCCGGAGTACGAAGACCATACGGATATCAAGACTTGTGAAGGAGTGCGGCGGCACCCCCGCGACCTCAACCCCTTGCCGGATCGCTGGCGCAGATTTCGCCGGCGCTTTGCCCCTAGCCGACAGGCGGGCGAGCGAAATCGAGACCTCGAAATTACCGAAGCTGCCCAGGCGTTCCTCCGGGAGCGTCAGCAGGCGAGTGAGGACGATAACTCACGCCCTTTCTTTCTCGTGGTGGGTTTCGATGGGCCCGCGTCTCCGTTCCGACCGCACCCGGACGTTTATGAAAAGTATCTGGATCGGGTGGAGCCGCCGCGCGCCCCGCCTCCGGAGTTTTCGTCGCTGACGACGAACTACCAGCAGATAGCCAGAGGAGACGGTTTCGAATTCGCGACGCCGAAAGAAATGAAGAAGGGCCGTGCCGCCTACTACGCATCTGTGGAAGAGCTGGATGCACACGTGGGCAGCATTTTGGATTTGGCCCGTCTGGACGAGACAGCCGTTCTCTACACGTCCGACCACGGAGAGGGCCTGGGAGAACACGGCTTTTGGAAGAAAAGCACGATGTTCGACAGTTCGGTGCGAGTGCCCCTCATTGTCGCGCTGCCGGGACTGAGTGGCAGCTGGTTGCCGGAATCGCGCGTCTGCTCCGCCCTCGATATCAGCGCGACCATCCGCCAAGTTGCCGGAGATTCTGCTGGGCTGCCGGGGGCTCGGGGGCGCAGCCTCTTGCAGAAGACTGCGGAGGCAGGGGCTGCCCTGTCTCCGATAATTCGGGCCCGCTCAACCTACGGTGGCGGCTCAGAGCGCTAGAGCCCGTGGCTGACCGATGCTAACTCCCAGCAATCTCGCGCGACTGGAAGCTCGGCCGGAAGCGAACTGAGCCGTAGTGAGCACGAGTCAGCTCCAGCAGCGTCAGCTCCAGCAGCGTGGAGCCTCGTGCCCGGTGAAGGATCAGCGATTAGCGAATACTACGGTTTTCGCACTGTCACCGGATTTGTTATGTTTCGATCGGGACCGTGGAAATACGTGTACCATTCTCTGTCGCGGGGGGTCGAGCTGTACAACATGAACACGGATGCACTCGAACTACGGAACCTAGCCAAGGAGGCGGGGAACGAGACTATCAGCTCCAGTCTTCATTCAGCGATGTGCCGGGGTCTGGCGGAACATCCCGACCGCACTGAGCGCCGGTGCCGTGCCGAGTTCGTCGACATGCGCGTGAACCCTGGAGTGGTCCCGCTCTAGCGGACAGTGATCCTGTCGGCACGACTACTGGCCGATGGGCAAACCCTGGAGCTGACCTTCACTCAGTCGAGTTGTGTGCCGCCGACGGTCGATCCATCAGCCTTCCGATTGAGCGTCGGCAACACGCAGTACAACTACTACAGCTACTACAGCTCTGGGTTCAGCTACTACACGTACTATTACGACTATTTCTTGCCGGCCATCGCGGCGCTTCCGGAGCAACCGGAAGGCTCAAGTGTCGAGGCTACGTTGGCGACGCCTATTGATATTTCCGCCGTCTGTGCGCAGCTGGAGAGTTTCAGTCAGGACTGGCAATCGCTGGGTGGTCTGTACTTGCACTACCGCTCTCCGGGGCCGGACATTGTGAACAGTTCGTCCGGCGCCCCATTGACGGATCTCGCCGCATGGTGGGTCGACTATTCGGTGGATGCGGGGAACCCGGAGCCGGTCGGTGGCGAATCGTTGCAGGCACCACAAGCAGTCTTGGTCGATGTGAATTGCGACGTCGACGGCGGCGTCTGAATGATCGTCGTCACCGGCACCAAACGCTCGGGCACGAGCATGTGGATGCAGATTTTGAACGCCGCGGGGTTTACGCCATTCGGTGAAGCCTTTCCGTTGCGCTGGAAGGAAAATTTCGGCGAGCTCAATCCCGAAGGTTTCTACGAGTCGCTACTACGGAACGGCATCTACTACGCCACCAATCCGCACCCTCAAACCGGCCAGTACTTCTTGCCGGAGCAGGTGGAAAAACACGCAGTGAAGGTGTTCATCCCGGGAGTCGTGCGGACCGAACGCGCGTACCTAGGACGTGTGCTCACTACCGTGCGTCAGTTCCGTGAATACGAGGCCTCGGCCAACCGACTGTACGCCATCGAGGACAAGAAGCGCCTGCCGGAGGAAATTCCGCCGAGACTACCCTCCGCGCTTGAGTGGTGGCGGGACAATTTCGCGATCATTCGCGACGTCGGCGTTCGGGGTTATCCCGCTCACTTTCAGTCCTACGACAGTCTGCTCAAGGATCCCGAGAAGGCCGTGAGGGCTGTGCTGTCGTGGATTGGTGAGGGCGACGTGAAGGAAGCCGTGGCCGCGGTCAAGACGGAGCTACGCACGTTCGAGCGCCCAGAGGGAGGCACCGCTATTTCTGATGAGTACGCTGAGGTCTTCGACGATCTGTACGATCACATCGACCAGCAGAAGGCGCTTGAGCCGAGCTTTCTCAAGAAGCTGAACGCCATTCAGGTACGCTTAGCTCCAGTGTTCGCCGAACAGATCCGCGCGATGGATGCTCACCTGCGATCCCAGGGTCGTTTGGCGTCTGGCGTGACAGCGGCAGTAACCGCACCGGCCTGATATCGGCTCGGTCTCGTAATTTAAAACGCGGACCAGACTGGCGTTAGCTCCCCTTTACGCGTCGGGCCCGCGTCCGGGCCGCTTTATTTTTTAGAGGGTGCCCTCGGGCGCTAACCGGCTAGTGCGTAAAGATTTGCCATTTGTCGGAGTGCCATTTGTCGGAGTGTCATCTGCGCGCCTGTGTAACCGACCGTTGGTACGTTGCTGAGGCAGTCTTCGGTATGAATGCTCTGAGACCGGGGCGACAATCTCGCTTCCGGGAAACGGCATCCACACGTTCGAAGTAAAGTCCTTAGGGGTGCCGTGGAAGTCGACTGCGTACGCTTGATCTGTATTGACGGTGCGAAGATCGTAGCTGACGCCGCTCAAACCCCCATTGGCTGAGGGAAAGAAGTCCATGCGGCCGAGCGCTGTACGCGCTGGTTGCGAAAATGGCGTTCGCGGAGATGAGCTGAAACCCGCCAGCGTCGCCGGTGTGGCAGATTCCGATCCGGTGGTGGGTCCTCTTATCGTGATACGCGCGGACTCGCTTCCGTGCCCGTCGGCGATGCGCTGCCCGTCGGGGTAGGTACCTGCCGCTATCACCAAGGTGTAGCCTGGCGAGAGCGTATCGAAGAGTGTTCGATAGTCGCCGGGGTTGGCGTTGATATTTGCGCCTAGGGCCTCACTGCCGCTCCCGAAAACCAGCGACTAGCCTCCCTATCTGCGGCGCCGACTGGCAGACGTTCGGGCGAGGCGCAGCTTCCTGCTGAGTCCGGAACTGACGAAGGCCGCCAAGGCAATCTCGCTCGCACTACTATCCTTGGTGGGAATTTCTGTCCGGAATATCCTTGAAGCGCAGCCTTTGGGTCGTCTCGTAACGGTCGCGCGCCTCGCAGCCCGTTTCGAGTCGAAATTGACCGGTATTTAAGTGCGCGGCCGCGACTCAGCCGAGACCCATTGGCGCTGCAGCGTGTTCCGATTCAACATCGATACGCCCACCGTCTCAATTCGTCCCGCCTCTCATTTTGCGACAGCCTAGGCTGGGTAGCACGCTGACAAATCGTGGGTCTGCGTTTTGGTCTCTCACTTGCATATATGGGAGCGCATGCCTCGAACACAAGCCGATAAAGACCATAATCCTCTGCCTAAAACTGCGAGTTACCCCCGAGCACCGTCGCGGACGGTCGCACAGGCGTTCAAATCTCGGATTTTTCGTTCGGCTCTCTGGAATCGAATCGGGAAGGATCGGGACGAACTAGCGCACTGGCGCGGCGTGACGAAAAACATCATTGGTTGGTACGAAGGACGGGCAGCGTTTCGCCTACCGTTTCCAACCAGCCACGAAAAAGTGACCAGGTTTGATCTGCGGACGAACGCAATCATGACGTACATTTTAGCCGAAACTCATCACGCAAGCTACCTGACTGACCTGCAATTGGATCGTGGAGCCTTCCGTGGGGAACGGGTGGCGGACATCGGATCGGGCCCGTTCCCGACACTCTTGGTGTTTGAGGGATGCGAACGCTACGGTATCGATCACTTGATGAACCGCTACGGCGAAATCGGCTTTCCTTTGGCGAGGTACGGTGCCGAACAGCACTTCATAAACGCCAAGTCGGAGAATATTCCTCTGGAGGACAACTTCTTTGATGTGGTGCTTTCCCGCAACGCTCTGGACCACGTGGACGACTTCGAGACGACGTGTTGCGAGTTGCGCCGCGTTCTGAAGCCAGAGGGCATGCTGCACTTGCTCTTGAACTATCACTTGCCCACACGGAGCGAGACCCAAGAGTTGAGCGACGAACGCGTCCTGGACACTCTGGGTAGCCTCGATATTCGCAAGGTATCCGAGCAACGAAACGCCTGGGGTTTCGATGGGGGAACAACCGTACTTTGGTCGACCCACCCGGAACGTATAGTTGCTGGATGAGCGCAGTTGCGAATAGCCTAATTTAGGTCATGCGGCTCAGTCCTTCACGCGGTACACTCCAGGACGATTCTGGAGAGGGGCTGGCGTCCATGTCAAATAGCGAAGCGGTGCAGGAGACGGAGCTGATGCGTCTCCAATTGAGCGTTCTGGAGTTGACCGCGAAAGGAGCCAGTCTCAAGGACGTCCTGTCGACGGCGTGTGTGGCGGTGGAGGGGGTATTGTCCGGTTGCGCGTGTTCGGTCTTGCTGCTGCAGCCGGATTCAGTGTCACTCGGCCAGGCAGTGGGCCCCAGTCTCCCCCAAGAGGCTCTAGATGCGTTGAATGGCTTGGTTATTGGGCAACTCTCCGGGTCTTGTGGCACGGCAGCGTTCACGCGTGAGCCGGTATTCGTAACCGACACGGCGACGGACGTTCGATGGTCGGCCGACGCGTTTCAGCTATTTGCCGCTGAATTTGGAGTGGGTGCCTGCTGGAGCATGCCATTTTTTACAAGCAAGCGAGACCTCCTCGGCACCTTCGCGGTTTCCAAGACCCAAGCGAGTCACCCGTCCGAGCGCGCTAGAGAGAGTTTGGCCTGTGCTGCCCACCTAGTCGGCATTGTTGTGGAACGTAGGAATGTTGACCGTGATCTTCGTGAACTCAACGACCAGCTAGAAGCGCGGGTTGTAGAGCGTACGGTCCGACTGCAATCGGAGATCAGCAATCGGGAAGCCGTGGAAGTTCAGCTCCGACACGCCCAGCGGCTGGAAGCCGTGGGCGAACTCGCCGCTGGCATTGCCCATGAGATTAACACGCCGATCCAGTATGTAGGCGACAGCGTCGAATTCATGGGTAACGCCTTTGCAGAACTCAAGGGGATGTTGGAAGTCAAGCCGTCCGGTGAAGACAGCGACTCTTTGCCAACGGTCCGAGAGCCGGCCGACGTCGGTTTCTTACTGGAGCAGTTCCCGCTCGCGTTGGCTCGGGCTTTTGACGGCGTGGAGAGGGTTGGCACTTTAGTTCGGGCCATGAAGGAGTTCGGATACAAGGATGCACCAGAAAAGGCCCCGACCGATATCAATCGCGCCCTCCGAAATACTCTCCTGCTAGCCGGCAACACCATCCGAAATGTGGGGCGATTGCACGTCGATCTTGGGACTCTTCCGCTCGTGGTATGCAACCGTGGTGACATCAGCCAGGTTCTCCTCAATTTGATCGTGAACGCGGCGGACGCCATTCGTAACCATAGGACGAGCGAAACTGGTGAGATATGGGCCATGACAAGACACAAGGGTGATTCGGTAGTCATCACGATTCGAGATAACGGGTGCGGTATTTCTCAAGATATTACTGACCGCGTGTTTGACCCCTTCTTCACTACCAAAGATGTCGGCGAAGGGATGGGACAGGGCCTCGCGATCGCGCAGACTATCGTCACCGTGCGGCATAAGGGTGAGATTTCGTTTTCGACGACACCGGGCAGTGGCACCGCGTTCGTTGTGACCCTACCGGTTGACGGCACCACTGTAGGCGTCAACCCGGATTCGGCCGCCCCGGCCAACGATGACAATAGCTCTGATCTGGACGGCGGCACCAGCGCGGCGGGATAGATCATGGAGACCCGAAGTAGCGGAACCGTCTTGCTCGTCGATGATGAGCACCGCGTACTAGAAGCGCTGAGCTTGCTGTTTTGGAATCAACCCTACAAGGTAATGACTGCAGCTTCGGGCGCCATTGCTCTGGAACTGATGTCCGAAAACGCGGTGGATGTGGTTGTCGCCGACGAGCACATGCCGATCATGCGGGGCTCCGAACTGCTGCGCCAGGTACGCAAAGAATATCCGGAGACGATTCGAGTCGTCCTCAGCGGGCGGATGACGCTAGATTCTGCAGTTCGCGCTGTGAACGACGGCGGTGTGTTTCGGCTGCTTCAGAAACCGGCGCCGTCCGCGTTGTTGCTGGCCACCATCGCTGAAGGCATGAGGCTACGAACGCTCGTTCACTCGGGGGCCGAAGTGTTGCGCGCGATGCAGGGCAGTTTTGGGGGAGGTCTACAGGACCTTGACGGTCTGTCAACGGCCCATTCGAGACTTAGCCCCACTGTTCACGCCAGCCCAGCCCCCGTCCCCATCATTTCCACCCGTGACCCTGATACTCTGAGTCGAATCAGTCGTTTGAGCGAGCGAGAGCTCGAAGTGTTGAAGCTAATCGCTTCGGGCATGCGTGTCTCACGCATTGCCCCGCGTCTGTTCATCAGCAAGTTCACCGTGCGCAATCACCTCAAAGCCATTTTCCGCAAAATGGAGGTGCACTCCCAAGAAGAACTCATGAAGTGTTGCCGCGAGCCCGAGCCCGAGCCCGAGCCCGAGTCGCAGTCCTGAAGGACTGCGCGCATCTGACCCAGCGAACACCCCACCATAGGTCATGCGCGGAGTCCCCAACGGTGTCATGATGAAAGTTCCCGATTCGGTAAAAGTCGGGCGTGTCGTAGGAATAGGCACCGTGTCGTAGGAATAGGCACCGTGGGGGCGGCAATGGAACGACGACAAGCGAAACGAATCAACAATCCAGGCACGGCCATCGTCTGGATGAATGACGTACCCATCTCCGTATGTCTGATGCGTGACTTGTCCATGTCGGGTTGCTCGCTCGAGGCCAGCGCCGCGCTCTGCCTGGGCGCTAGAATTGAGCTCACGCTCTTATGCGTCGATCAACGGGACTGTGCCCTATTTGGGCAAGTCGTTCGTCACGAGCCGGATCCGGGCCCCTGTGAATGCGTCGCTATTGAGTTCGGCCAGCTGCCGGCGCCGTCCGTGGACACCATCTCCGATTTGCTCGGTAACTAACCCCAAGGTAGAAAATCATGATGTTCAGCTCTCTCCGATCTTCTTACCCCCCTCCTCAAGGCTCCTTGCCGCTCACCTACGTTGACCAGCTACTCGTCGAAAAGGGACACCAGATTTGGATAATTTCACCTGACGATAGCGTACTGAGCGCGATTTACACGATGTCGAGACGCGGCGTTGGCTGTCTCGCGGTGGTTTCTGATCACGCATTGCTCGGGCTCATCACCGAGCGTGACTACGCTCGCAAAGTACTGCTCGCCGGGCGTTCCTCTCAAGACACTCATGTCTCAGAGGTGATGAGCGACGCACTCATCACCGTGAGTCCAAAAACGACCACGGCTGAATGTCTGAGCCGCATGACAGCCGAAACGGTACGGTACCTACCAGTGCTGTCGGATGGCGAGCTGGTGGGCATGCTATCAAGCGGAGATATTCTCCGTTCAATGATGCGGCAACAGGGCTATTTGCTTCGCGAGCTCGAACGGTACGTGGCGGGATGACAGCGAAGACCCGACTAAGCAGTCCTATCCCACGATTGTACGAACGCCCCCTCGTTGTATTTGTTGATGACGAACTAGCGTTCCTACAATCCTCCAGAGCCTTGCTCTACAAGATGGAGGCAGAGTGGGACATGCGGTTTTTCTCGACGCCGGAGGACGCGGTAGAGCTACTGACGTCCCGCCGAGACGCAGTATTGCTCGCCGATTGGAACATGCCCAAGATGAGTGGCTTGGTGCTCTGTAATGCGGTTCAGCGACAGACGCTCGGTCACTATTTAATATTACTCAGCGGGTGCGGCTCGACTGAGTTGGTCGTCAGTGCGTTGAATCAGGGGATTGACGATTTCGTCGCCAAACCGTTTGCGATGCGTGAGCTCATTGCCAGAATCCGAGTGGGGGTGCGGCGTAATCGCGAGCGGTGCCGCGTCCAGAGGGTCATGAGTGGTCTCCGAAACGATGCCGATACGGATGCCTTGACCGGCTTGCGCAATCGCCGGTGGCTGCTTCATCAATTCGCCGACCGCCCCGCACGCGCGGCACTCGCGAGGACAGGGGTGGGAATCATCTTCGCCGATATCGATCATTTTAAGGCGTTCAACGACCGGCACGGGCATCCAGCAGGCGACATTCTGTTGCAGCAGGTCGCGCGCTGCATCGTTTCGGTCCTTCGAAAAAACGACGTGGCGATCCGCTGGGGCGGTGATGAATTCTGCGTGCTCTGTTATGGCACTACCGCATCTGAGCTGGGCTGTATCGCCGAACGGCTGCGGGCTGCTGTCGCTGAGTCCCTCGAGGCAATCCCAGGGGAACCGGGTTGCGGCATCACCGTGAGCGTCGGCGCTAGTTTTATGGCTGCGTGTGGCGACCATCACTTGGACAGCCTCATCGCCCTCGCCGACAAGGCTCTCTACTTGGCAAAACGCAACGGTCGCAATCGAACAGTTGCCTCTTGAGGGTTCGATAGCAATTAGGTTGAGTCAATGCGAATGGGGACATGTAGTTGACGTTGAGCAGCTGGATTTTCTCCCGGGCGCTTTTTCGCTCGGGCCACAGCTGGGTGTTTGGGGGTGAGTTTACAGGATTGTCGTCCCCGGCGTTCCGGACCTGGGCAACGTGAGTGCCGACGGGGAAGCGTTATCGTTTGTCGGATGGCGGGCATGCGCTCACCTGTGTCAGTCCCTAGTCTTCATTGTTTGGGTTCGGGGTAAGTCGCTTCAGCGTGGGCCTGTCGTCAGGCCCGGATGCCTCTTCGACCTTCGATTCGCCGGTATCCGCTCGTGCCTTGCCCGCCGAAGCTTCTTCTTGTCCGTCAGACTCATCTTGTCCGTCAGACTCATCGCGATCTTTGCGAGCGACGATTTCATCGCCGTCAGCGGTATCGCCCCGCAGGCGTTTGATCGAACGCATCAGCGCAAATGTAACCAAGCCGCTCGCTCCTCCGAATCCGAGGTGCAAGAGCGCCAAGGGGGCGTAGATCGCGTAAAATGCTTTGGGCGCGCCCATCAAAGAAACGATGGCGACGATGGCGCCGAAGCGGCCGAATGCCGCGGTCACACCGACCATGCTGTATCGAACGGCTCCCACCAGGCCGCCCTTGCCGCGGAACATCGGGCTCAGCAGATCGATGATCAGCCCTGGCGCGATGTGCTTAAGGATTTCGAAGATGCCGTAGCGCCCATCGCCCATCAAGAAACCCATCACGCCCATGCTGCTGCCTACGAGGGTCGCGGCCCAGCGCATCCTCGTCAGTTCGCTAGCCAGAATGTAGAGCGGAAGCAGCAACACGGTCTTGTGACCCGGGGCGATGGGTAGCCCAGGCAAGATCTTGAGCAATTTGAGCCCCATCATGCTGAGTACAACGCCACTGATGACACCGAGATCGCGTGCCCTTTGCCCTTGGAGTTCGGGATTGACGCGCGCGATGTATTCCTGACCTTGCGCGAGCGCGCGTTCGATTCGCACCACAAAGAAATCGATGTTTCCGCGCAACACGTCAGCCATGGCAAACGTTGGCTTGTTGCGCCCACCGCCGCCGCCGCCGCCGCCGCCGCCGCCGCCGCCGCCGCCGCCGCCGCC
>SPKZ01016751.1_pt1 | contig 13327 bp, 18 predicted proteins | sample 2456571 | NCBI WGS metagenome assembly SPKZ01 (sample SAMN11192286, study PRJNA482655) | marine metagenome | biome: ENVO:00000447; feature: ENVO:00000244|ENVO:00000211|ENVO:00000569|ENVO:00002023; material: ENVO:00002151; isolation source: ocean water from marine abyssalpelagic zone ...
AAAAATGACTCAATTACAGATGCTATGACTAAATTATACAATAGAAAACACTTTGATACTTTGTTTGATCATTTGCCTAAAATTTCTAAAGAAAATCATTGGAAAAGTGCATTTATTATGTGTGATATTGATCATTTTAAACAATACAATGATACTTATGGACATGATATGGGGGATACCACCTTAAAAGAAGTATCAAAAGTATTAAAAGAATATTTTAATAAAGAATACGAATATGTTTTTCGTTTAGGTGGAGAAGAGTTTGGAGTATTACTATTTGACACAGACCTGAGTATTTTAGAGCAATGTTTAGATGATATTAATAAAAATATAGTAAGATTACAAATTGAACACAAAAACTCTTCTTGTTTGGCTTTTGTTAGTATTTCTATGGGGGCTGTTATGTATACGAGTAAAAATGAATATTCATCCAATCAATTATACAAACTGGCTGACCAAAAACTCTATAAATCGAAAAACTCTGGAAGAAATAAATACACACTTTAAAGGATAGAATTTGGATTTTTTATTTAATAAAAATCATCATTTTAATTTAGCTAATTTAACAACATTTATGAATATTGCATCGGGTATTATAGCAATATATTTTTTAACCCATCAAGACTTTATATTTGCAGCTGTTTTTGCATGGCTGGGTGGTGCTTTTGATATAATTGATGGTAAAATCGCAAGGAAATATAAACTTTCTACTGAATTTGGTATTCAACTTGATTCTTATGCTGATTTTTTATCCTTTGTTATTGTTCCTGTAATGTATATATACTTTGCTATTTTTGAAAGCTCAATGATTAATAAAGCACTGCTTGCTGTAGTTTTTATATTTTATGTTATTTCGGGACTAAGACGTTTAATTCAATTTAATATAGATGCTCAAGAAGGTGAAGTTACAAAATACTTTACAGGAATACCTACGCCTCTAGGCGCTATTTTATTATTCGCTTCTTATTTAGCATGGACTAGTGGTTATGTGCCAGAAGAGTTAATTTTAGTATTTATGATTCTTGTAGCTTATATGTTAAACTCAAAAATTAAAATCCCTCACCCTTAATGAGTATTATAACAGCTATAGATTTAGGCTCTAATTCTTTTAGAGTTTTAATATACGATTGTAAAAAAGAACTTATACTGGCTTCTCACAATGAAGTTGTTGGCATGGCAGATGGTCTTACTCATACGGGATGTATTTCTAAAGAAGCACAAGAAAGAGTAATAAATGCAATTAATACAACATCCGAAGAAATGAAGTATGATACAAGTAGGGCTATTTGTGTAACAACAGCGGCCATGCGAATGGCATCAAATGCAAAAGAGGTTCTTTGTTATTTTAAAGAAAAAACAGGCGCAAGTTTTGAAATAATTGATGGCAAGGAAGAAGCAAGGTTAACGCTTTTAGCTGTTAAATATGCATTAAAAAGAGAAAAAATTGTCTCAGATAATTTCATTTTATTAGATATTGGTGGAGGCTCACTTGAACTTATTGTTAATACAAAAGATAAATACATTGCTCATAGTTTTAACTTTGGAATTGTTACATTAACGCAAAAACATTATAAACAAACAGAACTTGAAAATTTTCTAGAAAAAAGAAAAAAAGAAATAAACAATTTTTTAAGTACTATGGATATTGATTATACGAAATATTCTTTTGTAGCTACTGCGGGAACTCCTACAACAATTGCAGCCATGAAACTGGGTCAAGACTTTTTTAATTATAATAAAAATGATGTTAATGGAAGTATTGTAAATTTGGATGATTTAGACAAATCTTTAGATATTTTAAAAAATTCTTCTAAAAGTGAAATAAGAAACTTAGTGGGTGAAGGAAGAGTTGATTTTATTGAAATTGGTATTTATATTTACAGAGCCATTTTTGAAGTATTAAATAAAAAAGAATCAATAGTTTTAGATGATGGGTTAAGAGAAGGAGTAGCTCTTAATTATGCTTTGAAGAAGACTATTTAGACAATAGCCGACTTACTCGATAAATAGGGCTCTATTTAAGAGGTGTGTCGATTTTGTGCGTTTTCTATATCTAAAACAACTCTTTTTGAGTCTTCTTTCGGAATATATCTATAATATCTTTCAAGTGTTATTCTTGGGTTTTTATGTCTTAACATAAAAGATACCCATTCTAATTTTTCTCCTGCTATTAATTTTAAACTAGCAAAAGTATGTCTTGTTTGATAAATATTTCTTATTACCATATCTAAACTTTTCAACAGTTTCTTAAATTTAATATTCAAACTATCACTTGATTTATATATTTTATTTCTCTGCTCAGAATAAAAGATATTTTTTCTTAGTCCTGTTTTTAATTGTTCATTCTTAAAATACTTAAGTGCCTCAATTGGTAAGTCAATTTCTGCTAGAGAATTTTTTGTTTTAGGCTTTTGTAGAAAACCATTTGTCATTGTTTTATTTATGGAAATAGTATTTCTATTAAAATCAATATCTTCCCATGAAAGAGCTATTAATTCTCCTGGTCTTATTCCTGTAAAAAACGAGATTGCTAAAAAGTTTCCAAATGAATTAGATTTTGCACTCGTAATGAGTACCATCACTTCTTCTAAAGTAAATGGGATAACCTTATAATCACTTTTTAATGATGGTTTTTTAAGCACAAAAGGGGTTGCAGAAATATGCTCACATAATATGGCATTTTCTACTGCAGCCTTTAAAAGCGTTTCACAACCTTTCAATGTGCTAAGATCAGTAAATGTTTTATACCATTCCTTTACATCAATTGGCTTTAGTTCTGTAATTAGCTTTTTATCGAAATATGGAACAATTCTACTATTGAAAAAGCCTAAGTATGTTACGCATGTAGTAGATTTTAAAGTCTTTTCTTTTTCATTCAACACTTCTACACATAGTTCAATAATGGTAGGTATTTTTTTATTAACATTAAATTTGTTAAAGAACTCGTCATTTTTAGCATAGCTTTTAAATAACTTCCTGTTTGCTTTTGTATCTTCTAATTTAGTAGATACTCTTTTCCCATTGATACGAGCATACAGCGTACCATTTCTATGATAAAAGGTCATTTTGTGTTCTCCTTGAACTCCAAAATACCACTCTCTATAAAAGTGATTTTAGTTTTATTCCCCTTAATCTCTCTTATAAAGTGAATATTGATTTTTAACCTACCATCTTTCATCATTACTTTTAATTTACTTTCACTTATATGTAAGAACTGTAAAACTCCTACTCTTTTTGTTAAATCAAGTTCTGGTACTAATGCAGTTTTTAAAACAGGTACTTCACTTCTTAGCCTTTTTAATTCATCAAGAAGTTCTGGTATTAGTTCTAACAATTCAAAATCTATTATTTTACTCATTGTTTTATCCCTCCTTTTAATTTAAATAGCTATCTGACATTTTTATGACAAATATTTGTTATACTTTTCAGCGATACAAACCCTATACTTAAGACTGCATAACGTATGTGTGTGCTTAGGGTTTGTTTATTTTTATTAAGTTTCTGAAATTTAACTATAATATTGTATTTTCGATTGCTCTTGTAGAATATTTTTTGTTTTCGTCAATTAATATCGTTAGATAGTTAGCAGCATGTTTTTTTACCATAATCATTCCACCTTCTCTTCTCCATTTTTCTAATGCAATAGAAGAATCAAGAATCATACTGTCATCTAGTGGATCATTGAAATCCTTTGGATATTCTACAAAACTAAATAAAGTAATAATACTACTTTCTGCTAGCCTAAAATTTGCGCTATTACTGAATATATTAGCCATTACAAGGTCTTCATTTTCATTCTCCTCATAAGGTAAACCTGCAAAAAAAGACAAACACTGATACTCTTTAGATTCGAACAAAGTACTTAGCTTGTGTTTTAGTTGGAACTCTTGTATTTCATATACATCTTTGTGAGAACTTTTCTCAATATTTTTAGATAATTTAATTGCATCGATTAAAACTCTTGCAGCTAAGATCCATGTTACTCTATCATTATTTTTGTCTTTTAATAAATCATATACATTTTTGATTTCTTCAAGTGATTTTTCTAGATAAAAGTTAGAAGTCTCATTTACTTCTTTCTTATCTTCATTTGTATTGGTATTAAGAATTGATTGCATTATTGTTGTAGATGCCAATAATGCAGATAGTCCAATTAATAGACCACTTATTAAAAAAGCGTTGCCTTCATTTATATTAGAAGAATGACCAATCAAGTTCAATATTACCATTCCAATAAAGTATATTATGAGTGTCCATAATATCCACATAGTAATAGCAAGTTTATTTTTTGTTAATGAGTATAATTCCGACACTTTAATCCTTTTATTATTGGTGTAATTAAATTAGTTTTAAATCAACTTTAATTAGTTCTAAGGCTTTTACACATTTTTCTGATATTACATCTATTTCATTATAGTTTATTTCCATAAAGCATCTACGAATATATTGTTCATCTTCCTCTTCCTGTACTGAACCACCATATTTTTGTGCGAACTTTCTTTTCGCTATATTTTCATGTTCAGATTTAAATGGTTCAAGCTTGATTTGATACTCAATATAATAAAGTCTTATATGTCGTGAAGTATTTTCAATTTCTTCATAGGTATTTTTTGTGAAAATAAATTCACTAGAAGATAATATTCTAATTATTTCGTTAAATCTTGATTCATTGTTTAAATAAAACACATCTGTTTTATCGCGCATTAACTCCTGTAGCGTATAGTACACAATTAATCGTCTATCATATAAGTCTCTTTTTTCTTTTTCTTCCTCAATTCTATTTGTATTTAATATTGATTGAGTAATCGTTGCAGAAGCTAATAATGCAGATAATCCAATTAGTGCACCACTAATTAGAAATACGTTATCTTTGTCGATACTTTGGGCATAACCAATGACATTAATAAATATCATTAGAAGTAGCCATGCTATTAAAATTACTAAGAAGAACATTACAACATTAAGTTTTTTCTTAAAATTTGGTATTTCTGTCATTTAAATCCTTTTAAATTTATATATTACCTTAACAAATTCTGTAAAAATGGGAAATATAGATATGCCACTTCACCTATTGATAACCAAAATATAAACCAAAAATCAGTTAAATATTGTAGATATATTTTTATAATAGCAATTCTTGCTATTATATGACGATAGTGAACGATTTTGTTTATTATATTTATGTCAACTAAATCCATATCTTGAAGCTTTTTTTCTATTATTATATCCTGTGTTCTTGCTGATTTTATCGTGTACGTATTATCAACTAAGACTGCTTCTAGCCTTTCATCATTTTTTTCTTTTTTAATTCTTTGATAAAAAAATGTTGATGCAAGTATTTTTTTTACGTAAATATTTTCTTGAGCTTTAATTTCATCATTGATCTGCATATACAATTTACAATCATCATTTATATATAAGATATATCTAAAAAGCAAATATGCCCAAATAATTAATAGTAAATTCTTTAATTGTGACAATAATGTATTCTCAGTTGTAAATATAAATTTTAACCCAAGTAGATTTATTTCCGTTATTGAACCACCTGCTGTAAATGTAAGCAGTATTACAAATGATATTATTATTAAATTTCTTCTTTGTCTTAAAAATGCCTCTGACATTGAATCCCTTTTGTTTGATTTATGTGTTCTTTTTAGTCTTAGATGTTATTGTTTATTTTTATTTTCTCTAAAATGGATATATACAGTGCTGATAATTGCTAATGTTCCTGGAGCTAAATAAAATATATATTCCATATTTATTCCTTTTAAATTTAGACAAAATGTTATCTAAATCATATTAAAACAACATTATTAAATGAAATAATAAGAATAATCATTTCATATTTTTTTTGCCTTTCAATAGCTTTTACAAAAGTAACTTTATATTTGGAGTTTTATTTTTTTGATAATATCAATAGTTTTATTTAGGCATAAAAAAAGGCAGATGGGGGTAGTATCTGCCTATTCAATTTACTTTAAAATATACTTATACTGATCTTCTTGTCGCTTCTCTTTCTTTCCTGCCTAATGCGTATTTTATTCTGCTGTCTCTCACTTCTATATAATGAATTGTTTCTGTAATTTTTACATTGCAGCCTGAATAAGGCACTGATCCGCCTTCATAATTTATCATTGATTCATTTTTTTCAATTATTTTAAGTGGTTCAGTTGTTCCATTTAAGTAAACAGTATCTCCAACTTCTAAAGAATTGTATATGACACTAGTTAACTGTTGTAGAGTACTTTCTTGTGTATAGTCTTCTTTTCTTTTTTTAAATGCACTTGGAAGATAAATATATTCACAATTTGAACATTTGTAATCTCCTGTACTATGACCACTACCTACTTCCTTTCCTATGTTTTCAGAATCACATTTTGGACACATTCCTTTTGACATATTCTCTCCTAATTTATTATTTAATAATTATATTAACAGTAAACAAAGTTTTTGTTTGTCTTTGTTATGATTAATTACTGTTTAGGAAATCACATAATTCATCAAGTGTTCCATAATCTTTCTCAAGTACTGTAAAGCGGCTACCATCAGATACAGTAATTTCATATATATTGATTTCATTGTTATTACTATCATAATATGAACTTGTATCAATAGAAGATATTTGGGTAGTATTTACAAGCTTTCTTTCACTACGTGTTTTTATCATCTTAAACATTCTAATCCTTTTTAAAGTTTAACAAAATTGTATCTAAATTTTATTAAAGTTTTATTCTTTCTCACTTTCATTTATTTTTCATTTAAAAATACTAACCTCAAATTTTTAAAAATTTGTAAATTCTTTTTTAAACTTCCCTCCATGTAAATATATTCTGAGAACAGAATATAAATAAACTAAAAGGAGATCAAAATGAAAGAGTTTACAAAAATTATTATAAAGTTAATTATTAAAATTATTATCTATTCACTATCCTAAAATTACCCTCCAACCGCTTCTTCCAAAGCAACATCAATACTCGCAGGGTCATCTAAAAACGTTTGTAATACTTCGCCTTTACCTTTGCACCAATTACTAGCTTGTCTTGCTGTCGCACCTCTATCTGTTAGTTCTTTAATCATCTTATCTTTTGCTGTTGGTTCAGTTGGAATGGTAATCTTAACTGCTGTTGAATCTATGACAACAGGAGCACGTTTTGACAGCTCTACTTTTTCATTAAAAAACTTTCTTGGTAGCTCTTTAAAAACTTCTGTAATAAATCAATTTTCTAATCAAGTTACAAAAGGAATAATAAATACGTTTGGAGTTACGAGTTTTGTTTCAATGAGAATTATTACAGTAAGTGTAGGTACTTTATTTGATGAATTGTTTGAAATGGCTGCTGGTTTAGATAATCACTTTGGCTTTGGTGGAGATTATGCAGGAACTAATAAGGATGGTGTTGCAAGTGATAGAGAAAAAATAGGAATAGGGCAAGGAGCATGGGATACAATTAAAGAAATTGCTACCTTGGGACAAATGAATACTTCAACATATAATGGAACTGAATTTAGAACAGTTGATTACGATGGGAATTATAATGGATGGAGCATTGATGGAAACTTAGGTGCTACGTATACAGAAGCTTGGGATTTTGAAGGTAGATGTGGATTACCTGATTATTCATATGACGATTACACTTCTGATTATGGTGGAGATTTAAACTGGGAAAGTCCTTCAGAAGAAGCACAATTTGAAGAAGAATACAGAGAGCTTGATGAAGAGATACTTGAAGAAATAATAGGTATTACAAGAGATAGTTTTGGCGGTGTGTCTTACAATGGCCATTATTATGGAAAAGGTTCATATTCTAAGGAACAAGCTGCACATGATGAAATGGTTGATGATGCATTAAAAGACTATGAAGACAGTGGAGGAGATGCAGCACATAACAATAATAATGATGATTGGGATGGTGATGGAGATAGTAATAATGGTGTAAATGATGGCTCAGATAGAATGAATGATGATGAAGAGGAAGGGTAAATTAACAATGAACGTAATTAAAAGATAAAATAACTTTTTCCTAAGTTTCTTTTCTATAATATAGAGTCAAGAATGATGAAACTTTTTAAAAGGCATTAAATGGCAGAACCGATATTTGAATTTATAGATAATATACTTGGTCAAGAAAGGTGTAAATTTAAAGGAACAGTGTATAAAATTATTCGAGAAGAATTCACTGATAATCGATTTATAAGATATGGTAATCAAAAGTATGCTCTAATAGATAATAAAAAACAAATAGAAAGTAGAATTAAAACTGCTAAATTGAGTCTTAATTTTCAGAATTGTATTTTTACAGAATATGCAGATTTTGGATTTCAATTATTTTCAAAACATGTAAACTTCATAGGCGCAACATTTACGAAGAATGCAGATTTTAGGAAAACAGTTTTTGAAGAAGATGCAAGTTTTAGGTTTGCAACATTTATGAAAGACGCTTATTTTAGAGACTCGGTATTTGAAAAAGAGGCATATTTTGATTCCACTATATTTCTACAAGAAACATATTTTGGTCATGCAGATTTTTTTAACTATACATCTTTTAAAGGTGCAATAATAAACACTTTTAATCTTTCGAACCTAATTACACACGAAAAATTTAGGCTTGATTTATCTTTCTCACAAATTGGGATGATGTATTATCAAAATACAAACTTTAAAAAAACAGATACAAAAGAAACTTTTCTAATTTTAAAACAAGCTGCATTAAAACAACATGATCAAATAAATGCATTAGATTTTTATAAAAAAGAAATGCAAGCACATAAAGATAGTTTGGAGTGGTGTAGTAGAGATTGTTTGGATAAGTTAGTTCTTAGTTTTGAACGACTGTCTAGTAACTATGGAACAAATGGAATTATATCAATACTGTGGGTTTTTGCAATAACCTTTTTATTTTCAGGATTGATGGTTGGGACATACTCATTGGAAGTTTTTCTGCACATAATTAATCCTCTTACTAAGTTTAATGATATTGCAGATACCCTCGTATGTAATACAACATTAAATCATACACTATTCATATTTCACAAACTATCTCTGGCTGTTTTAATCTACGAAACAATCAAATCTTTTAGAAAGTTTTCAAGAAAATTATAGTCATAAAGCATGGATACTTATATTATCATTCATTTGATTGCGGTTATACAAGATTATTTTGAATAAGATATTCCTTTCCTTTGTACTCTAATGAATAAAGGTAATCTAATTGGTCATTGTAATGGCGACTAAGAAAATTATTTTTCACTAAAGTATCAATATAGAATTCAGTTTTAAAATGACTTTCTTTTATGATATTTTTAATATATTCCAGTTCTGATGGTGTTTGATTATAAGAATAAGTTAATAGTATTTTTTGTTCAATTTCATGAATGAAGTTATTATCTTTTTCTTCTTTAATCTCTACTTTTTTAACTACAGTTTTTTCTAAAGCTTTATTCATTTCGTTTAACATATCTTGGTAGCTAATTCTAGGTGTCTTTGAAACATCTAGGTGTTTTGCTATACCTTTAAAAAGTTTTTCCAAAGATTCTTTTCTATCTAAATTAATTCCTTGAAAAGATGATACAGGTGAAGGAAGGGAGCTTTTTGTCATGCCATTGTAGCAAATTGGGATAATAGGTATTTGTTTCGTCCATGCACAGCCAATTTCGAAGTTTATCCATGGTCTTGGCATCGATGATTGACTACAAAGAACTATAAATACTATAGATTCATTTAATGCATTATTTATTTGTGTTAACCATTTTGACCCTACCGGAATATCTTCATTATCATTACTCACAAATACACTGAATTGTCCTGTGAAAGTACTTTCAATCCAGTCTTTTAAAACTAATGCTACTTCTTTTTCTTCTGTAATATGACTGATAAATATATTTTTAATTTTATGCTCTCTTGTTGTATCTGGTTCCCAAAATTCGTTAATTTCTTCAAGATATGACTCTAGTAATATTTTTGCTTTTTTTACACCTAAAATGTATGTGGCAACGGATAATGAAGAATTATCGCTTATTAGAGAGATAGTTTCTGGATGATAAATTATATTTTTAAATTTAGTCGTGTACTCTGCATCGTCAAAAATATGAAAAATAGTTTTTTCTGTATTAACTTTCCAGTTAGAAAACTCAAAGTTATCTCCATTATAAATATAATCTGGAAGCTTTGTTAACTCATAAATCTTTTTTTTTAATTTTTTAATTGCGTCTTGTTTAATCATATTTATTTACCGTTATTCTTAAATAGATTAGGAACAGCCTTAATAATGCTTTTAACACTTTCGGACTCTGATTTTGCACGTTCAAGTTCTACAGTTGTTTCTCCTTTTTTCATTATGAAGTTTCTTTCCGTTGCTAACAAACTTTCAAGGGCTATTTTCAATATTTTTTTATTATCTTGAATTAAAGCTATTTCTACTGCAATTAGTTTGGACTCTATATTCGTAAGTTCATTTTGAAAATATTTCATTTCACTTAGACCTTCTCTATACAATCTAAGAAAAAAATATGCAAATAATTCGATAAATAAAACAAGTGAAAATGTAGGAATAAGGCTTATAACATTATCTGTTGTTAAAAATTTATTTGTTACGTTTATCGTTAATTTTGTAGGTACAACTTTGATATTTGTTTTTTCAATTGACTGTCTAATAAGTTCTGCTGGAATATTATTTTTAAGATTGACAATTGAATCAGAAAGTATTCCTACTCCTAAAAGTGTAATGGAAACTCCGATAAGTAAATTATACATGGAACGTTTATTAATTAATGTTATTTCTGATTTTAATCGATCTGTCATTGAGTCAAATGAATCTTTAAAATATTTTTTTTCTAACTCACTACCAATTTTTTTTTTCTAATAAATAAGACTCTTGTTTAAAGATATTACTGACAGTTACTTCTGTTAGTGAAGCAACTACTCTATCTTTAATTTCTTTTTTTTCATTTTCAGATATTTCCTTATCTGTATTGAAATATTTAATTTTGTCATATATCTGTTTTAATTCATCTTTGATACTATCTTTGTATTTATCATTTATATTTGTATCCACTGTTTTGGTCTTTTCTTCCTCTCTCAAAAAAGCATAAGAAAAGAACATAAATGATAAGAATACAGTTGATGTTAAAAGAAGAACATAAGTACTCTCAGAGAATGTGTAGATACTATAACGGGTAAGATAATAATCAATAAACAAAATTATCCCGGCTGATAGTCCAAAAACAAAAGAAAAATAATAGAGAACTCTAGTTTTTTTACTTAATATATTAATATTTATCTTCTTCGAAGTAGTTGTGAAACTCATGTTTTAACACCTTTTAAATAATTATTCATTTTTTTATTTCATAAAATAGCAACATTATATACAAATAATAATTATTCTTTCTTCAAATCAGCCAAGTAATTCTGAATATCATACAAAGCCAAAGCAACAGCACTTTTAAACCCTTTTCATCTTGGATTAGCCCCATTAATATTATTCCTTTGAACTTTCACATAATCATTAAAAATAATCTAATTATTCTTTTAAGTCACAATTAAGTGTATTTTAAAAATTAATAGATGCTTTTATCATTTATTAATGAAATAACAACTATCATTAATTAGAAACTATACTTTAAAGGATTTATCATGTTACGAGTACAAAACCTTACTATTATGTCCGCAATCGTCCTGCTAGTATCAGGATGTGGGAACACGGCAAAAATATTAGTCCCAAGTAATTCTGCAAAAGTTTTAACCTTTGATGGAAGTAAACAAGTAGCTTTAGGTTTTGAAACAACATCATTTAGTAAAACAGATGATACGATAATAGAAAAGAAAGTTTTTTATTGCTTGGGTAAGAGCCCTGAAATAGTCAAAAACAAAGCAAAAGAGGCAAAACTAATTGGAGAAATTTTAAAAAAAGGTTCTTTAACTTTATCTGGAGCTTCTTCGGAGGGGAGCGCTTCTGTTGCTTTTAGAACACAAACTCTGGAGCTATTAAGAGATCAAAGTCTTATGAATTGTATTAGTTATGGAGCAGGTGGGTTATCTAAATTTGGTTTCGAAGCACTAAATAGAAAAGTATATAATGTTATTCCTCTTTTGGCTGCGATTGATGGCTTAACAGGAAGTATAACTAGTGCACCAGTCTCTCTAGTCTCTTCCTCTAATGTAGGTTCTGCAGAACAATTAGCGAAAGTTTCAACTCTTATTGTCGATGAAACAAAAGAAGTAAATAAAATAAAAGACACAATTAATAACCTTTCAAAAGAAATTGAAACATTAAAAGAAAACTTGGATACAAAACATGATCCTGCAGATATAAAATCTATAATGAATAAAAAAGTAGAAAAAAGAGAAAAAACGGAAATTATAAAGTATTCTGAATATTTAGCTGATAAAAAACCATACGATGTAAAGTTAAAAGAACTAAGTAGGTTAAATGAAATTTTAACACTAAGAGAAGAAACACTCAATGACATTAAGGAATCAAGAAAATCAATTAAGGCAACAGGGGCCACATCAACAAGTAGTAACTTTGGCACATTTCTAAATACAAGAGTTTCAGACGAGACAATTAAAGAGGTATCCGGTGATATTGTTAGAATGCTTAGATCATATTACCAATTAGGAAGCTTGAGTGATACTTGTGCAATGATAGTTGTTGAAAAAGGAAATGAAGTACCTGCAGAGGGATCTATGCTAAGTTTATGTATTAGTAAATATAACAATGGAATGAAAGCTAGATAAAGTAAAAAATTGAATAGATATTTAAAAAAGGATGTTCTGAATGCCATATGAAAATATAATTGAAGTAAAGAATAGAAAATACAAAATTTTAGCATATGATAATAAAAAAATGATGTTACGGTGTGTGATGTACAATAAACATTAATTGTCAATATGGACATCATAAAAGTATTATAGAAATATTTCCATTTAAGATTATTAAAGAGGGGAAATTGATTCAAGGGATAATGGATGAATATCCAGAATACTTAGTTATGTAAATCAGCCAAGTAGTTCTGAATATCATACAAAGCCAAAGCAAGACCACTTTTAAAACCTTCTTGTCTTGGATTCGTCCCATTAATATTATTTCTTTGAACTTTTACATGATTATAAAGTGAAACAGAATTTAAATGCTCTTTGTGCGATATTAAATAGTTACACATTTTTTTCCCAAATAAGTAGCCTTTATATTTTCCTCTGTAAATTCCGGGGACACAATACCAAATTATTTTATATTTAAGAGCTCATACAAAGTAACCTTTGCGCTTTTTTCTTTTTCTTAATTGTCAGAAAAAGAAACAAAAAGAAGCAACTGACGAAATGATAAAGCCC
>SPKZ01019676.1_pt1 | contig 13316 bp, 13 predicted proteins | sample 2456571 | NCBI WGS metagenome assembly SPKZ01 (sample SAMN11192286, study PRJNA482655) | marine metagenome | biome: ENVO:00000447; feature: ENVO:00000244|ENVO:00000211|ENVO:00000569|ENVO:00002023; material: ENVO:00002151; isolation source: ocean water from marine abyssalpelagic zone ...
AGCACGGCTAGGCGCTGCAGCTGATCAGCCCCACCGTGTGAAGTACCGAAAACTCAAGTAAGCCCGCCCGCGCCTCACCCACACCCCGCCCTGCCTCGCTTTCACTGCGAGGCGAGGTTATAGTTTTATTATCCATAAGAATAATTGCGACCAGCCATGAGTGATTACACGCCCGAGCGACGCAAGTACACCCGCGTTGCGATAGATCTACCGGTTGAGGTCCAACAAGGCGGTAGCGTATGGCACCAACGACTCATAGACCTCTCTCTGGGCGGCGCAGCTACGGACCAGCCGGATCTCTGGGACGCCCAATACAACGAGCCTTTCACGCTGGTGATTCATATCAGCGATAGCAGCCAACTCGAGTTACATGCCTATCTTCAGCACGTGGAGGCAGGTCGGCTGGGCTTCTCGGTAGAGCATGTAGATCGCCGTAATATAGCGCCCTTACGGGCACTACTGGAGCAACACATTAGCGACATCACTGTGCTGGAGCAGGAGCTGCAAACCCTGCAGAGTGAGGCAGACTAATAAGACCGCCCACGAGGCGCCCTGCGCATCTCGCTACTGGGATGCTGACTCGGCATCTATTGCCGCCTGAACCGAGCGATACAGCCCATCTCGCTGTTTGGACATCTCGGGGTCCGTCGCAGTGGCCCAGTTACTGTTGCTGGCTATCACGATTTCACGGGCAGGATCGATGAAAATGCCTTGCCCGAATATCCCTTGCGCAGCATAGCTACCATCGTCATAGGTCCACCACTGAAAGCCGTAGCCGCTGCCGGGGCGGCCAATGTCAGCCTGCTTGGAGCCGGCTTGATCAAACCAGCCCTCGGGCACGACCGATGTGCCGGCGATAGCCCCGCCCTGCATGGCAAACTGCCCGAACAGGGCATAATCGAGTAGTCGAGCCGATATGCAGCAGCCGCCGATTTCGGTGCCACCTGCATTCAGAATCCACTCGGCGTCTGCCTGCATGCCATAAGGTGCCCAGACTTTCTCAGACAGGTAGTCTGCCAATGGCTTTCCAGTAGCGCTGCTAACCAGCACGCCGATAAGGTTGGTCTCCCCCGTGTTATATCGCCATTGCGTGCCGGGTTCGTACTCGCGCGGCAGGGTGCGCATATAGCTGACGATGGGATCAACGCCGGGCTCTGGGGCAACCAGATTGAACTTTGCCACGTCAGATTCTGGGTCGGTGTAGTCCTCGTTCCAGCGCACACCCGACTGCATCGTTAGCAGCTGTTTGACGCTGACGCCGTCGTAGCCACTGCCCGTCAGCTGCGGAATGTACTGCGTAAGAGGATCTTCGAGACCACCAATGTAACCATCGACAATAGCGGCGCCTACCAGCGTCGAGGTCAGTGATTTGGCGACGGAGAACGATGTCCATCGTCCCTCGGGGCCGTAGTCATTACCGTAGGTCTCTAAGCGAATTTGCCCCTTGTGCAGAATAAGGATGCCCGCCGTGTTCTGGTTCTCCATGTATTGCTCTATGGAATCTGCACCCACTTCGGGGAGCAACGACAGTGTCAGCGCCGGCCCCTGCTCAACCAACCGAGGCGTCTCACCCGCCTCAATGGAGCGCGTTGCGGTGAGCACCTCCATTTGACGGAACGCCTTGTCGCGTTCGCTATTCGTCCAAAACAGCACATTATCGTCTGTCGGTAATCCGGCGAGTTTTGCGAAGCCAATCTTCGCCTGCTCACAGCCAGTGAATGTCAGTATGAACACCATGGCCAGTGCGAAGAACGACAGGCTGCGTGATAGGGACACAGTGATTCCTTATTATTGTCCAGCGGCAGTAAGACGCTGTGTGATTGCACGTTGCGCGCATAATACCACCGCTTGCAAAGTGTCTGTGTGCTGCAGGTACGCGTTGTGATGGGGAGCCCGCGCGGACCACGAAGCCTTGATCGATTTATCGGTCGTTAGAGAGACTCGGTCGGCGTGCCTACATACTGCGCAGCCAATCAACATTAGCGCCCTGACCGGAACCATAGCGACTGCCTGCGATGCGCGGCAGCTAGGCGGCGGCTTAGACTTCCTCCAATACGGCCAGCGCTTCAGACAATCGGGTCACCGGCATAACCTTCATACCCTTTATGGCCTGCTTGGGCGCGTTCGCCTTGGGCACTATCGCACGCCGGAACCCGTGCTTCGCCGCCTCCGACAGGCGCTCCTGACCACTGGGCACTGGGCGGATCTCGCCAGAGAGACCCACCTCCCCGAAAATCACCATATCGCGCGGTAACAGCCTGTCCCGGAAACTGGAAACTATGGCCAGCAACAACGCCAGGTCGGCGCTGGTCTCCAACACCTTCACACCGCCCACAACATTGGCGAAAACGTCCTGGTCGCCCACCTGGAGACCCCCGTGCCTGTGCAGCACGGCAAGCAGCATCGAGAGACGGTTCTGCTCCAGTCCCACGGCCACCCTGCGGGGGTTTCCAAGCTGGCTGTCATCGACCAGGGCCTGAATCTCAACCAGTAGCGGCCGGGTACCTTCCCAGACCACCATCACCGCGCTACCGGATGAGGGTTGGTCACTTCTATCGAGGAATATGGCTGACGGATTTTTGACTTCTTTCATACCGCCGTCGGTCATCGCGAAGATGCCCAGCTCATTCACCGCACCGAAGCGATTCTTCTGCCCACGCAGGGTGCGGAACCTGGAATCATCGCTGCCCTCCAGGAGTATGGAGCAGTCGATCATGTGCTCCAGCACTTTAGGGCCGGCAAGTGTGCCATCTTTGGTCACGTGCCCCACCAGGATAAGCACAGTGCCAGTTTGCTTGGCAAACCGGGTCAACGCAGCGGCGCATTCGCGAACCTGTGAAACACTCCCGGGCGCCGAGGTCACGTCGTCTGAGTGCACCACCTGTATTGAGTCAACCACCAACACCTTCGGCGTCAGGCTTTGCGCACTGGCAATAATGGTGTCGATATTGGTTTCCGCCATCAGTCGCAATTGATCCGTGGGCAAGCCCAAGCGTTGCGCGCGCATGGCGACCTGCTGGAGTGACTCCTCGCCAGTCACGTACAGCGCGGACATTTGGCCCGCCAGATAACACATCGTTTGCAGCAGAAGTGTGCTTTTGCCGGCGCCTGGGTTACCTCCCACCAAGATAGCGGAGCCCGGCACCAATCCACCGCCCAACACGCGATCGAATTCGGTGGCACCACTGCTGAATCGCGGCACATCCTCGAAATTAATGTCCTTGAGCAAGGTCGCCTGTGCGAGCTGTCCCGCAAATCCGGCCCTGGCGGAGCCCTTGGCTGCAGCTTTTGATGGGCCCAATTTGATCTCAGAAAGGGTGTTCCAGGCACCGCAGTCGCTGCACTGCCCCTGCCACTTACTGTAGTCTGATCCGCACTCGCTACAGACAAAGGCAACTTTTTGTTTTGGCATCGCTAATCCTGAGAATACTCCGTTTGCCCGCTACACCTGCAGCGGCAAGGCGAGTATCCTAGCAGACCTTTTTACTTGGCCCGCCACATCATGGCTGATTCCTCTTTAGTCCCCGAGCGCCAGCTGGTTTTCTCCCCCGGTCTTGCAGCGACTATTGGCCTTGAAGAAGCGATACTGTTGCAGCAGGTAAGCCTGGAACAGGGCTTTTCCCAACCCAGCATCAGGCGAGGCTTGGCCTGGTTTACAGTGGAGCGAGAACGCCTGCTGCAGCAGCTTCCGTTCTGGAGCGCTATTGATCTGCATCGCATTCTCCGTTCTCTGGTTGATAAAGGCGTGATTCTGGTAGACAGCCCGCCTATTCACAGCCACCCCCAGCTCGTGGTGGCATTGAACGAGCCTGTCACGCAGCCCGGTCAGGCATCTTCCGTACACGCCGCCGGTGCAAGGGAGCCGGTCGCAGCTGCGCCGGCCGGCAGGGCGGCAGCCCGCCTTCCGGAGAACTGGTCACCGGGTGAAAATCTGCTGCAACTGCTTGCGCTTAACCACAACATACCGCGCCAGTTCGCCTTGGACCAACTGGAAGATTTCATCTTTTACTGGCGTGAACGCGGCGATTCCAGCCACGCCTGGGAGAACAAGTTTCGCCAACACGTCACTGCGCGCTGGCGCCGAGCACAGCAGGATACGGCGGAACAGTTTAAGGCCGATCAGCAAGCGCCGCTGGACGGCAACTGGCGACCCAGCGCGGACGCCATGGACATCATGCTTCGTGACGGCATCGCCCCTGATTTTATCGAGCAGACAATCCCCGAATTCGTACTATATTGGCGAGAGCGCAAGCAGAAGCCCGAGGGCTTGAACTCCAAGTTCATACAGCACATTCGGCTGCAGTGGACACGCTATACCTCTGGCTTGAAGCACAGCACTGAACCCACCCGGATCTCAGACACCTGGCAACCGGGACCAGATGTATTCGATATACTGGCATTAGCCCACATCGACGCCCAGTTCGCACGGAGCCTCGTGCCCGAGTTTGTGATGTACTGGCGCGAGAGTAACCAGTTACACACTTCGTGGAACAGTAAGTTTCTGCAGCATGTAAAGTACCAGTGGGCACGGCGCCATCAGTTAGCAAATACGAGCAGCGGCAATGACGGACAAGACATTAGTGGAACGCGTCGCACGCGAGATACAAGCCTCGCAGAAGACCTCGGAGACACCAGCTGGGCAGAGTAAGTCCTCTGCGCCCACCGAAGCGATGGCGGCAACGATCAACCAGGTCTTCGCGCTGTTCAGGCTCAACTACCACAACCAGTACTACGCGGCATACCCGGACGACAGTCAGCTCAAGCAGGTGAAGAAGCTGTGGCTGGATGCGCTCTCTGATTTTGATCCCGAGCTCATTCTGCGGGGCGCTAAATCTGCACTAGAGAAGAGTGAGTACCTACCAACACTGAACCGGATGCTGGATGCATGCCGAGCTCAGGCGGCTGACGCGGGGCTGCCACCCGCGCACGACGCGTTCGTCGAGGCCTGCAGTGCGCGCACGCCGAGGTCGGCGCAGGCGTGGTCTCACCCGGCCGTGTATCTCGCCGGGCGAGACACTGACTGGTTCTTTCTCAGCAATAACCCAGAGTCTGTTACCTGGCCCGTATTCAGGGACCACTACGCCGGCTATGTGGGTCGAGCGCTGCGCGGAGAGCAGTTTGAAGTACCCCAGCCCGCCGCTTTGCCCGCTGAAACCAGCGCTGCAAACATGTCCAAGGAAGCCAAACTGTCGGCACTGAAGCAACTGCGCGAGGATGCGGGCCTGTAACGCGAAGATTAACCCCATCGAAAGCTAGAAAGCTAGAAGGCGGCTTTAGCCGCTCAATGCGGCAAGACAGCCTGTTTTGGGTCTAGTCATCGTAGTGACCGCGGGCCAGGTTCTCGAACCGCGTGTATTGGCCAATAAAGGCAAGCCTGCAGGTACCAATAGGCCCGTTACGCTGCTTACCGATGATAATTTCAGCAACGCCTTTGTCCGGTGAGTCCTCGTTGTAAACTTCATCGCGATAGATGAACGCAATCACATCCGCATCCTGCTCAATGGCGCCCGATTCGCGCAGATCCGAGTTCACCGGACGCTTATTGGGTCGCTGCTCAAGAGAGCGGTTGAGCTGGGACAATGCCACCATTGGGCAATTGAACTCCTTGGCGATCGCTTTCAGGTTTCTGGAGATTTCGGAAATTTCGGCCGTTCGGCCCTCGGATGATCCCGCTATCTGCATCAACTGGAGGTAGTCGATCATGATCATACCGATCTGACCATGCTCGCGAGCAATCCGTCGTGCACGACTGCGCAGCTCGGTGGGTGTCAATGCCGGTGTATCGTCAATGAACATGGGGGTGTCTTTGAGCTTGGTCACAGCGGCAGACAGCTTGGGCCAGTCATCCTGCTCCAGCTTGCCGGTGCGAATTCGTGTCTGATCAATCCGGCCTATCGACGAGAGCATCCTGACAACAAGCTGCTCAGCCGGCATTTCCATACTGAATACCAGGATGGGTTTCTCTTGACCCAAAACCGCGTTCTCCACAAGGTTCATGGCAAAGCTGGTTTTACCCATTGAGGGCCTGCCCGCAACAATCACAAGATCCGATGGCTGTAGGCCTGAAGTCATACCATCGAGGTCGGCGAAGCCCGTGCTCAACCCGGTGATATCACCGCCGGACTGAAACAGCTCCTCGATGCGATTCAAAGCACCAGCCAACAGCGGATCAATCTCCTGCGGACCGCCAGCCTTGGGGCCCTGCTCGGAGATCTTCATAATCCTGCGTTCGGCCTCATCCACCAGCTCACTGGCGGTGCGACCCTCAGGATTGAAACCACTCTCAGCAATATCCTGTGCCGCCTCGATGAGTTTTCTCAGGCTGGCACGTTCCCGCACGGCCACGGCATAGGCACGGATATTAGAAACACTGGGTGTGTTTTCGGACAGGTCGGTCAAGTAAGCGAGGCCACCGGCCGCGTCGAGCTCGCCGCGAGCCTCCAGCTTATCAGCGACGGTCACAAAATCGACGGGCTCCGATTCCTCTGCGAGCTTGGCGATTTGACGAAAAATTAGCCGATGGTTAGGCCGATAAAAGTCGGAGGCAGACACCTCCTCTGCAACTGCGTCCCATGCATCAGGGGACAACAGCAATCCACCGAGTACCGATTGCTCGGCTTCAACGGAGTGCGGTTGCATTTTGATCCGCGCAACATCCGTGTCTTCCGGGTAAGGAAGCTCTGAGACATTATCGGGATACTCTGCGTCGGCCATAGGGGTCAGTGGTTTTTGATCCGGCCGTTCAGATTAGCCGGAATCGGGTGGCAACGAAAGCCGTAAACAAAAATGCACCGGCTGCTTGCCAGCAACCAGTGCATTCATCGTTGAAGACTGCCCACGCGGGGCAGAGATCACTTATTCGGGGACGATAGACACCGATACGGTGGCAGCGACATCACCCAACAGCTGGATGGCCACTTCGTAGTCGCCAGTCTCGCGCAACGCACCTTCGGGAAGACGAACCTCAGCCTTGTCGACTTCACAGCCCGCGGCGACTACCGCATCAGCGATATCGCGGGTGCCGATTGAACCAAACAGCTTGCCTTCATCACCAGCATTGGCTGCGATAGTGATTGTGTCCAGTGCATTGATCGCTTCGGCACGGGTCTCAGCAGCAGCCAGAGCTTCCGCCGCAGCGGCTTCCAGCTCAGCGCGACGCGCTTCAAATTTGGCGACATTGTCCTCGGTGGCAGGCACTGCCTTGCCCTGTGGTATCAGGAAATTGCGGCCATAACCGGCTTTCACGTCCACCTTGTCACCCAGGCTACCCAGGTTGCCAATGTTCTCGAGCAGAATTACTTCCATCTCAGTTTCCTCTCTTTGTGGGTGAGCTTGGCCCACACCATTTACAAATCCTAATCGTCATCACGCTCAGGCCGCCCGGGATATGATGCCTTGACCCAGCGACTGCGAAAATCAATCCAGCTGTCTGCGATGGCAAATCCCATCACAAACAACTTCACCGGGTCGAACAGCACCCAGGCTGTATAAAACACCGCCAGATAGCCAGATCCCTGACCCTTGGCAGCCGCCCTGGCATGCATTAATGCCAGACCCGCAAAACTCAGTGGCAGCGCACAAATCACTGCCCAAGTGCGCATTTCCTGCCCCAGACTGGCAAGCCCTAGTGCAGCCAGTACCAGAGCCGTTGCTACAACCGCCGGATAGCGCAGTGCGCGAAACTCTCTGCCAAACCCCTCCGGGTTGTACAGCGCCGCTTGCCAGTATCGGGCCAGCAGCACACACAGCACGCTCAGCATGGCCGTGCATACGCCCATCATGCCCGCAACTTGCGTCACCGTTGGGCGGGTCAAAGTGACCGTTTCATCGCCCTGACTCAGCTGTTGTTCCATGTTGGTGAGGAATTCACCGAACAGGGATACCAATTGCTGCAACAGTGGCTCTGCCAGCAGTAGTGCTAAAACACCACTTATGAAGCCAACGGCGACTGCTGCGAGCAGGGTGGTTGCCAAGCTCACCGTTGCTCTAAGTACAAACGCCAGCGCCGCTGTCCCCAGCAACACTTGCAGCGGACCGCTGTCGCCAAATACCACAGCGAGCACGCACGCGGGCAGCACTGCCCACATCAAGAGCCAAGCCCCTGATGCCGCGCCTTGGCGCAGCGTTACCAGCGCAACGACAGCAGCGCTGATCCAACAAAACAGAAAACTGCCTGACCCGGCAACAGCGACGAGAAGCGCCTGGTAGCGCCCTCGCATGACGAAATTCGCCAATGCTGTCATTAGGGAGGTCTGCTCTCTGCCAACGGCGTGCCGGGCACGCCAGATCTCTTACTGGTGAGAATCCGTGTAAGGCAACAGAGCCAGGAACCGCGCGCGCTTAACGGCGGTAGCCAGCTGACGCTGGTAGCGCGCCTTTGTCCCGGTGATGCGACTGGGGACAATCTTGCCGGTCTCTGAAACATACGCCTTCAGCGTTTCCAGATCCTTGTAATCGATTTCCTTCACGCCTTCGGCGGTGAATTTACAGAACTTACGACGACGGAAATAACGTGCCATGACTCAATCTCTCCTGTTACTCAGCCGAAGCGTCTTCAGCGGGGGTTTCAGCAGGCGTCTCTTCAGCAGCCTCAGGCTTGGTGCGTGCTGCATCAGCGGCCTGACGCTCTTCGTAGCGGCTCTTACGCTCGCGATTTTCTTTCTCAGCCTTCATGATGAATGACTCATCAGTGACAGGCTCATCGCGACGAATCACCAGATTACGAATCACGGCGTCGTTGTAACGGAAGGTGGTAGTCAGCTCGTCCATTGCATCGTTGGAGGCTTCAACATTCATCAGCACGTAATGCGCCTTGTGAATCTTGTTGATGGGGTATGCCAGTTGGCGACGGCCCCAGTCTTCCAGGCGGTGAATGTTGCCACCATCTTTGGTGATGGTGTTGGAGTAGCGCTCGATCATGCCGGGCACTTGCTCTGACTGGTCCGGATGGACCATGAATACGATCTCGTAGTGTCGCATCAGTCGGCTCCTTTCGGGGTTATGCCACCCATCGGCTCTAGCGTGGTGCGGCAAGGAGAATCGGCCGTTAATGGCGGCCGGGCGAATTTTGAGGCGCGGAGTTTACAGAGACAACGGCCCGTCTGCAAGCCCTACTCGGTAAGGCCTGACCGCTGCCTGACCACCTCGAAGAGACACACGCCGGTTGCCACAGAAACATTCAAACTGCTCACGCTGCCGGCCATGGGAAGCTTTAACAGGTAATCACAGGCCTCCCGGGTTAGTCGGCGTAATCCCTGGCCTTCGGCACCCATGACCAGGGCCATAGAACCGGTAGCATCCGTATCGTAAAGGGATTGCTCAGCCTCTCCGGCGGCACCGTAGATCCACACACCAGCGTCCTTCAGGGCAGCCAGCGTGCGAGCCAGATTGGTAACACGAACGAATGGCACCACTTCGGCTGCACCGCAGGCCACTTTCCGCGCAGTGGGCGACAGATCGGCCGACTTATCTTTAGGTACTATGACCGCATCTACTCCGGCCGCATCAGCACTTCGCAAGCAGGCGCCCAGGTTATGGGGGTCAGTGACACCATCCAGTACCAATAGAAGGGCAGCGCGAGACAGCCCCTCTAGGTGCGCCAGCAGTTGTTTCTCTGACCACTCATTTGACGCGTTATCGTCATGACCGGTGAGCCGCGGTAATACCTCGGCCACTACTCCCTGATGGCGCCCTTCCACCATCAGATCCAATGATTTGCGTGGCTGGCGTGCTGTCGGCACCCCCTGATTCTGGGCAAGCGCCACCAGCGCGGCAATCCGCTTATCCTCGCGCCCTTCCTGTACCCACAGTCGCTGCACGGATTTAGGGTGGGTACGCACCAAGGCATCCACCGCGTGAATGCCAAACACTGTCTCCGGGGTTTTACTCATGAATCAATGGTGCCTTCTCAGGCCGGTCTTACGCTTCTTCCGGCTCGGCTTAGGCCCTTTGCCCGACGATTCTGCCGACTTGCCACCGCCGCGGTTTGCGGCTTGCGATTTACCTGGCTTGTCTCGTTTTAATCGCCCCTTAGGCTTCGGCGCGCGCTCACCTTTCCTGCCTTTTTTGCCTGAGGGAGACTCAAGCAACTCCAGATCTATCTTGCGGTCATCCAGATCTACTCGCGCCACTTGTACGGCAACCCGCTCGCCGATCTGGAACGATCGCCCTGTGCGCTCACCCACCAGTCGTTGGTGAGCCCTGTCGAACTGATAGTAGTCCGCTGGTAAGGCAGTCACATGCACCAGCCCCTCGATGTAAATATCTACCAGTTCTATGAACAAGCCGAAGTTGGTGACGGCGCTGATCACCCCCTCAAAACGCTCGCCTACATGCTCCAGAAGATATTCGCATTTCAACCAGGCCTGAACCTCGCGTGTCGCATCGTCGGCACGGCGCTCTGTCATTGAGCTCTGCTCACCCAAAACCGCCATTGCATGCTCGTCATAGGGGAATATGCGCTTACGGGCGATAACGCCAGCGCCCTCAACGCGCCGCACGTGGGGGTTATCGATCTCGCTCCTTATCACGGCGCGAATGCCGCGATGCACTAACAGGTCCGGATAACGCCGAATGGGGGATGTGAAATGTGCATAGGCCTCGTAGTGGAGACCAAAGTGCCCCTCGTTATCGGGTTGATACACCGCCTGACTGAGGGATCTCAACAACATTGTCTGAATGACTTGCGCATCGTCCCGTTCGACAATCTGCTGCAGCAAATCCTGATAATGCGCGGGCGTGGGTTTTTCGCCACCGCTTAACTCCAAGCCTAGCTCCCCGAGGAAGCTGCGAAGATTCTCCAGCTTCTCCTCGGTAGGCCCCTGATGAACCCGGTAAAGAATGGGCTGGCCGCTGGCCTCGAAAAACCGCGCAGCAGCGACATTTGCGCACAACATGCATTCTTCGATGAGCTTATGGGCGTCATTACGCACTACCGGCACGATCGCTTCGATCTTGCGGCGCTCATCGAAGAGGATGCGAGTTTCCACCGTTTCAAAATCGATAGCACCACGCTTGTCCCGCGCTTGGCGCAGCGCGCCGTACAGCTCGTGCAGACGAATCAAATGGGGGGCAATTTCGCCCTCAACGGACGGATGCCAGCCTTCCTCCAGCACCTGCCCCACCTGGGTATACGTCAACCTAGCATGGGAATGAATCACTGCTTCCATGAATTCAAACCGCAACAGTTCGCCTGTGCGGCCCAGCTCCATTTCGCACACCATGGCAAGCCGGTCAACGCTGGGATTTAGAGAGCAGAGTCCGTTGGAAAGTACTTCGGGCAACATCGGCACCACACGCTCGGGAAAGTACACCGAGTTACCGCGTTGCGATGCCTCGTCATCCAATGCGCTGCCAATACGGACATAGTGCGACACATCTGCGATGGCTACCCACAAGCGCCAACCACCGCGGCGCTTCTCACAGTACACAGCGTCGTCAAAATCGCGGGCATCCTCACCGTCGATCGTCACGAACGGCAGCGATCGCAGATCGTGCCGACGCTGTTTATCCTGCTCGGCCGGTTCGGGCTCAAGTGACCCGGCTTCCTTTAGCACCGCATCGGGCCATTCCCAGGGGATCCCGTGGCTGCGAATAGCCACTTCTATCTCCAGACCCGGGTCTAGATGCTCGCCAAGAATTTCTGAAATGCGTCCCTTGGCGCCCAATATGCGCGTGGGGTAGTCGGTGATGATGGCGCTGACTATCTGCCCGGATTTGGCAGCGCCCTTGCAATTAGGCGGGATGAGTACGTGATGATTGATCCTGGCGTTGTCAGAGACCACGAACCCAATGCCGCTTTCTTCCTGATAGCGCCCCACCACCGTCGTCACCGCACGTTGCAGGACCTCGATAACCTTGCCTTCATTACGACCGCGACGATCAGTGCCGGTAATTTGTACCAACACCTCGTCGCCATCAAACACAAACTGCATCTGCCGCGCACTGAGGTAGATGTCATCCTGATCGGCATCAATGGGCATCGCAAACCCATAGCCATCCCTGTGGCCCTGCACCCGGCAGTGCACCAGTTGGAGCCGATCCACCAGCGCAAAGGCACCTGCACGATTGACAAGAAGCTGACCGTCGCGCTGCATGGCCCTGAGTCGTTTGCGTAGCGCATCCACCTGCTCGTGGTCAGCAATGGCCAATTTTTTGGCGATGAGGTTTTGGTTCAGCGGCTTACCAACCTCCTTCATCAGCTGAAGGATGGCCTCGCGGCTGGGGATGGGGTTGTCGTAACGACGAGCTTCGCGTTCGGCGTGGGGGTCTGTGATGTTGCCTTTCTTAGGCATCGAGCTGGGTACCTTCCCTTGGCTGGGCACTGTCGTGCAACACGTCGGCTGACAGTATACGCGAGGATTGACAAAGCGTGAGGCGCTCAGTAAAGTTCGCGCCCTCGGTGAACTACAGATCGTTCAACCGCTGCCCAGGTGGTGAAATTGGTAGACACGCTAGCTTCAGGTGCTAGTGCTCGAAAGGGCGTGGAGGTTCAAGTCCTCTCCTGGGCACCATTAAGTCAGTAAAATCAATACGTTACATCGGTTTTATTGGCAACCCTACGCATTACCCATCAAAAAAAACATCTTTTTCAAGCGACCGTACCCGGCGGTAAATCACTGTACCAATCATGGTCCTCTGGAATTGGCTGGCCCCTCTCCAGCGCTGTAATACATGCCTCCGCAATAACCGCAGCACTCACCATTGCCGGGCAGGGTGATATACCAAATGCCGCCTCGTAGGCTTCAATCGCTAGTTCAACTTCCTGCGGCGTCATGCTTAGTGCAGGGCTGGCAGCGAGAGCAAATCAAGGCGAGCGTGATACTCGGTGTCGCTAATCGCACCGCGCTCATATGACTCCAGCAATTCCAGATAAGGTGGGTGCTCACGCAGAGCCATAACGATAATCCGCGCCACCTGCTCATACCTCCTGGGCGACATGTCCCGCAGCAATTCCAGTTTCGTGGTTAGCTGTCGATCATCCATTTCTGCCTCCAAGCGGCCTACATTCTTGATGTCTCAAATCTACTTAACAAATAAAGGTTTGCAATAGAGCACACTTTCAAATTTCATTAAGTGCACTTAAAAGAAACTTGATGGAGCCCCTCATAGATGGAACTTGTATCTGCATTGGTCGGTGGACTGTTGGCAGGCCTGGCCGGTTGGTTCGTGCAGAACCGTATAGAAGCAAGGCGGGAAGCGCGCCAGCGTGATTCCTTCCTAGTTACCATCAGTGATGATTTGGAAAACTCCATAAGGCTGTATGGCGATCTGGCAGAGGGCTGGAAAAACAGCTCAGTGATTTTCTTCAATATCAT
>SPKZ01004075.1_pt1 | contig 13314 bp, 11 predicted proteins | sample 2456571 | NCBI WGS metagenome assembly SPKZ01 (sample SAMN11192286, study PRJNA482655) | marine metagenome | biome: ENVO:00000447; feature: ENVO:00000244|ENVO:00000211|ENVO:00000569|ENVO:00002023; material: ENVO:00002151; isolation source: ocean water from marine abyssalpelagic zone ...
AGTCACTCTATCGTCATTCCCGAAGTGTCTGATCGGGAATCCATGCTCTTTAATATGAAAAAGAGTAATCTTGGCAAGTTATACTTGTTATGGCATTTACCAAACAATATCGGAATTACGTTACGGGATCTGCCGTACATTTAACGTAAAGTATTAATATTATGAAAATTTTACACGTATTTGATCATTCCCTGCCACTACATAGTGGTTATACCTTTAGAAGTCGTTCAATTTTAAAGCAGCAGCATGAATTAGGTCTTGAAACATGCCATGTTACCGGCCCTAAACATGGTAATGACCAAGCTGAAATTGAAGAAGTTGAGGGTCTTAAGTTTTACCGTAGTGCGCCCATTTCTGGCTTGATGTCAAAACTACCGCTACTGAACCAAATGGCTAACATAGCCCCTATGGTTAAGCGGATTCTAGAAGTTATTGCAATTGAAAAGCCTGATGTTATTCATGCGCATTCTCCTGCGCTTAATGGTTTAGCTGCGTTAAAAGCGGGCAGGAAATCAGGCTTACCGGTTGTCTATGAAATTCGTGCTTTTTGGGAAGATGCTGCCGTTGACCATGGCACCTGTAAAGAAGATGACTTACGGTATCGTTTAACCCGAAAAATGGAAACTCATGTGGTTAATAATGCTAATGCTGTGACTACTATCTGTGAGGGATTACGTGCAGACCTCATTAGTAGAGGCTTCGAGGAAAGTAAATTTACTGTTATAGCTAATGCGGTAAATATCGAACAATTCAATGTTATTACACCACAAGATAAAGCTAATAATGCGGAGTTAGCCGACTCGTTGCAGCTAACAGGTTGTGATGTACTTGGCTTTTTAGGTTCTTTTTATGCTTATGAAGGTCTAGACCTAGCTATTGCGGCTATGCCGGCAGTCTTGGCTAAAAACCCGAAAGCGCGATTATTACTTGTTGGCGGCGGTCCGCAGGAGCAACACCTTAAACAGCAAGTTATTTTATTAGGTTTAGAAGGTAAGGTGATATTTACCGGTCGAGTACCTCATAGTGAGGTTGGTAAGTATTATAGTTTAGTCGATCTATTAGTATACCCACGTAAAGCGATGCGCTTAACCAATTTAGTAACACCATTAAAGCCCCTTGAAGCTATGGCACAAGGTAAGCCCGTACTTGCATCGGATGTTGGTGGTCATAAAGAATTAATCAGCGATAATGAAACAGGTTTCTTATTTAAAGCCGGTGATAGTGTCGAGCTTGCCGAGCGTATGGTTGATTTATTAGCCGATAAATATAAGCGTAATAGTGTCTTAGTAAATGGCCGTGATTATGTTGAAAATGTCCGTAATTGGCGAAATAGTGTCAGCAATTACTTGCCGCTTTATCAAAAACTAACTGAAACAGCTAACTAATGAATATTCTTGTGTTAACTACTCTTTACCCAAATAATATCCAAGATAGGCATGGCATTTTTATTGAAAACAGGGTGAAAGAATTAGTAAAGCGTTATCCCGAAGCCAAGGTTAAGGTACTTGCGCCAGTGCCTTATTTTCCTGCTTGGTTACCTATTAATGAATATAAGCAATATAGTGCAGTAATCGAGCAAGAAGTTCGTGCCAATATAGAGGTTTTCCATCCTAAATATTTAGTTATACCGAAAATAGGTATGAATATTACACCGCATTTTTTATATAGAACATGTTTAACTAGCATTGCTGAAATTCAAGGTAATGACTTTTCAATTGATGTAATAGATGCCCACTATTTTTACCCCGATGGAGTGGTGGCTAGTTGGATAGGTAAAAAACTAAATATTCCAGTAATGGTGACTGCTCGCGGTAGTGATATTAATGTTATACCGGAAAATAAAATTGCTAAAAGACGCATCGTCAAAGCGTTAACTGAGGTACAAGCCAGTGCGGCTGTGTCGCAAGCTCTGGCTGATGAAATGGTTAAGCTTGCACCATTGGCTAAGCCTCCAGTAGTATTAAGGAATGGCGTAGACTTAGATTTTTTTCACCCCAAGGTGCCTAAGCCACAATTACCATTTACTTTATCTCAAGATGAAAAACTGATTCTCAGTGTTGGTAACTTAATTGAGTTAAAAGGGCATCACCTTGTGATTGAAGCACTGACTTTAATGCCTAATATAAAGCTGATCATTATTGGTGAAGGTATATTGAAGGCAAAATTACAGCAGCAAGTGGAAAAATTGAACCTAGCTGATAGAGTTCACTTCACCGGTAACATACTTCAAAGTGAATTACCGGGTTACTACACCAGTGCAGACACCTTAGTTCTAGCTTCAAGTAGGGAAGGTATGCCTAACGTGTTGATGGAGTCTATAGCGTGTGGTACACCGGTTATTGCAACCGACGTTGGTGGTAGTAAAGAAGTTATTCATTCACCAGAAGTGGGTGAGCTGTTAAGTGATAGAAGTAGTGAAAGTATTGTTAAAACGTTAAAGTTGGTGTTATCAAAAGATTTTAACAAAAAGGAAATCCAGTGTGTTTCAGAGAGCTATAGCTGGAAAGTAACAACAGATCAGCAATTTCGTCTGCTAAGCGAAATGGCTATGAGCAATATAAAGGAATTGCATTAAATGGATAGTTTACTTTTTGGTGTAAACATTATTTCGATTGCCTTTTTATGTTATTGGGCCATAAAAAATGAAGGTGATGACGAATAATGCGTGATATTTTATTAGTATTAGTTTTTCCCTTCTTGCTCTATTTTATCTTTAAACGCCCTTATATTGGAGTGTCTCTCTGGATTTGGAGTGCAATGTTTTTTCCAAACGGTTGGGTTTGGGGCTTTGCCTCATCATTCCGTTATAATTTATTAATAGCTTTAGCAACTATCCTATCCTATGTATTTCAAAAAGATAAAATAAAAACAGAGGGTTCAGCTTTAACTACCTTAATTATATTCTTTTTTATCTGGACTACTATCTCCAGTATTTTCACTATTTCTAATCCTGATATTGTGTGGTTTGAGTGGAATATATTTCTTAAAATACTTATTTTTTATGTCTTGTGTCTTTTAACAATAAAAACTAAACACCATGTTAATGTTTTTATTTGGGCAATTACATTATCTGCAGCTTATTTTGGTGCTGCAGAAGGACTAAAGTACATAGTTACTGCTGGCGGGCATACTGTTGCGGGAATTCCAGGTAGCCGCTTGAGCGACCGAAATGAATTAGCACTTGCTGTGAATATGACTTTGCCGATAATTGCTTTTTTACTTTCACAAACAAAATCTAAATGGTTAAGATTAGCTTTGATTGGTGCCGTTATTTTTAATGTAGTGGCTATTGTAGGCTCTTTTTCTCGCGGTGGCCTGCTAGGCTTGATTGTCATTGGCGGTTATTTCTTTTTACAAAGCAAACGTAAGTTATTGGTATCTATGTTTTTAATTCTAAGTGTTGGCATTGGTAGTGTTTTTGTCTCAGATAAATGGACAAACCGCATGGATACTATTAATACTATGGAGCAAGATAGCTCCTTTCTTGGGCGGATTGTCGCGTGGAAGCAAGCAGTATTAATGGCTGTTGATAACCCAATATTTGGTGGCGGCTTTAAAGCAGGGCAAAATCCAGCTGTTTGGTATTTGTATGAAGCAGACTTTCACCATCTGAATTTTATTATTGATACCGGTGACTATAAAGTTAATGCCCCAAAGGCAGCCCACAGTATTTACTTTCAAGTATTGGGTGATCAAGGTTTTGTCGGCTTGTTTATTTTTCTGGCTATTTTATTACTTGCTTATCGTAAGTTATCTTGGGTTATTAAAAACACCGAAGATGAATGGCTTATAGGTTTGGCGCGCATGCTAAAGGTGTCGTTAGTTGCTTATGCAGCAGGTGGGGCCGCGTTAAGTTTACCTTACTTCGATCTTTCATTTGCTTTGTTTGCCCTCAGCCATATTTTATCTGAAATAGTTAAAAGGCAAAACAACAATATTTTACTCGTTGAGTCCGCGATTAAGTCTAGAGGGCATACCAATGATGCTTAGTTTTATTATTTCCCCGGTTGTAAATGCTGTTGTCGCTGTATCGGGTGGAAATAAATTAGGAGTATTAACTTATCACCGAATTGGTGAGTCCTATAACCAGCTTTTTATGGATGAGCACTTGTTTGAACAACAGCTCATTTGGTTAAATCGTTATTTTAATCCTGTTAGCCTAGCTGAAGGTTTAGTACTGCAAAAACAAGGTAAACTGCCAAAACGAGCTGTCGCAATAACTATAGATGATGGCTACTTGGATAGTTACACAAGGATATTTCCATTATTAAAAAAACACCAAATAACAGCTACTTTCTTTATTAGCACTTCAGGTTTGAAATCGGGTTTTTTATGGGATGAACTTATTTCTTCAGCCATTTTGACTCTAGCGGTTAATGTTTCAGAATTAAGCTTTGATGGTGAAATATATCCACTAACTACTTATAACCAAAGACTTAGTTGTTCTAAACTAATTATTAAAAAAGTTAAGTATTGTTCCTTACAAGAACGAGAAAGGCTTATTAAGCTGTTATTAAAGCAAACAGGGCAACCTGAATTAGATCATCAATTTTTAAATGAAGAGCAGATCATTACTTTGCATCAGGCCGGTATGGGCATTGGCGCACATACTGTTAATCATCCAATCCTCACTTGCGAAGACAACGTTACCGCTAAAGCTGAAATGCTTACATCAAAGCGTCAATTGGAAAAAATTATAGGTAAACCTGTCGATTTTATTGCTTACCCGAATGGTAAAAAGAATATTGATTTTAATGAAAGTCATCAGGAACTTGCCAAAGAATGTGGTTTTAAAGCTGCATTTAGTAGTGACTGGGGTTGCATCAGTTCTACATCGAATGACCCCTTTTCTTTCAAGCGCTTTACTCCATGGGATGCTACTGAAGCTAAATTTAGTTTGCGTTTAGCGTTAAACATTAGCGGGCTATATACAAGGCTATTCAACTAAATGAGAAATCAGAGTAAACGTACTATTTTAATGGTCGCTTTAGACTTTCCACCCTGTCAGAGTGCTGGTGTGCAACGTACGTTAAAGTTCGCTGAGTATTTGGTTGAGTTAGGTTGGGAAGTTATTGTGCTAACTGTTGATGAAAATGTTTATGCAGTAACAGATCAAAAGGTAAGTATTCCTGAAAATATAAAAGTATATCATTGCCATGCATTTGACTCGGCTAGAGACTTTTCATTTAAGGGTAAGTACTTTGCTTGGAGTAAAGTGCCTGATCGTTGGTGGTCATGGGCAATAAAAGCAATACCTTTGGGTAAACAACTTATTGATAAATACCAACCGGACATTATTTGGTCTACCTACCCGGTGTCAACGGCTCATTTTATCGCTTATAAATTACAACAATTCAGTAAGCTTCCTTGGGTTGCTGATTATAGAGATCCTTTGCAATGCCGTTATGATAATAAAGTCTTAAAATATAGCTTCATAGCTAAATGGATTGAAAAAAAGACCATTCAACACTGTAGCAAGGCGGTATATACCACTGAACGAGCATCGCAGCTTTATAGCCGGTTATATCCGGATGAAAAATTAACCAAATTTAGACTTATTGAAAATGGTTTTGATGAAGGGAATTTTAAAAATATTACTGTCGTTGATAAAAATATAGGTAGTAAATATACCTTATTGCACAGTGGTGCTGTTTATGAAAATGGTAGAGATCCTAAGTCCCTATTTAGGGCAATAAGTGAGTTACAGCAAGAAGACATAATTAATGAAGATAATTTTGAATTGATTTTTCGCGGTGCCACCAGTGAACGATATGAATTACAGATACAACAGCTAGGAATTATAAATTTAGTTCACTTTAAAACAAGTGTACCGTATAACGAATCTTTAACTGAAATGGCGGCAACATCTGGTCTTTTACTTATTCAAGGCCGGTTGTTTAATAACCAGATTCCAGGCAAGGCATATGAATATATTCGTTGTAATAAAGCAATATTGGCGTTAACACCAAAGGATGGCTCAACAGGGAGGCTGCTGCAGCAAGTTAATGGTACTGAAATAGTTGATAATATCGATGAGATTAAAAGGGCAATAAAGCGAATGTTGTTAAAGGGAGCCGTTACAGAAAGAGTCAGTGCTTGCTTCTCACGGTATGAAAAAACGCAGCAATTAGATCTTTTATTAAGATCGTTGTGCTAAATTTTTTGATATTTAATCGTTATTGGGTTGATAAAGTTGCCATCATTAAAAAATAAAGTTATCTCGGGTCTGGCTTGGTCAAGTTTGGCTAAATTGATAGCTCAGCTACTATCATGGATAGCTACTTTTGTTGTTATACGTTATTTACATCCAGATGATTATGCCATTGTTGGTTTAGCTTTTGCTTTTACCGGATTTTTTTATGTTTTGAGTGAGTTTGGCTTAGCGGATGCCTTAATACAAAAAAAGAACACAACTGAAGAAAACTACTCGCAGGTATTTAGTGCGACATTGTTATTAAATACGGCTATTTTTATATTTTTTTATGGTACAAGTGCTAATTTGGCTGACTTTTATCAGAATAAGGCATTAGAAGCTGTTTTACTCTTCGTTGCTGCTAACTTATTACTATCTTCATTTATCGTTATTCCTGAAACGTTAATGAATAAAACAATGCTTTTTAAACGAAGAGCATTGATTGAAACAGTTGCCAGTACGCTTAATACCTTAGCCACCTTGGCTTTAGCGGTCACAGGTTTTGGTTATTGGTCAATTCTTATAGGGCAAGCGGTAAATACGTTAACTAAGGTAATCTTATTTAATAGCTTGGGTTATCATAATTATAACCTTATGTTCAATTTTAAAGGCTTTGATTCATTATTGAATTTTGGAGGTTATACTTTTGCCTCAAGAGCGGTTTGGGCTTTTTATAATAAGCTTGATATCTTGATTATAGGACGTATCTTTGGCCCGCAATTACTGGGTATATATACTGTTGCTATGCAATTAGCGTCTATGCCATTAGATAAAATATCAGGCACAGTAAACCAAGTCGCTTTTTCTGCTTTTAGCCAAAATAGTGATAATAACGAAAATGAGCAACACTTTTTGTTTTCACTTAGGCTTCTTGCCGTTGTTATTTTTCCTGCATTTATTGGTATTGCAGCAATATCTCCCGTGTTAATTCCTGAGCTTATTGGTGATAAATGGGTTGAGTCAATAATTTTTATACAGTTACTTTCGTTAATCATGCCATTAAAATTGGTCAGTAGCTTTGTAAATACCTATATTGCCAGTAAAGGTGATGCAAAATTTAATCTTAAAATGTCTTTGTTAAATTTATTATTTATTGCGCTTGGGCTAATGATGGGTAGTTATGGCGGTATTGTTGATACGGTTGTTGGCCTAGTGGTTAGTTATGCTTTGTGCTTCTTGATAGTATCTCATTTTTCTATGAGAAAAATAAATTGCTCTTATAAGCAGTTTATTAATGCTATTTGGAGTCCTCTTCTATGTGCGCTGTTGATGTGGGCTGCTATTTTGTGGCAACAGCACTTTTTTATGTTAGACATAAATTCAATAATTCACCTTGTTACAATGATTTTATTAGGTTTTTTAGTTTATTTTTGTTGTCTATTTTTGCTAGCAAAAGAGCATGTTAATGAAGTGATGCATGTATTCACGACTAAAAAACTAAATATCACTGATAAGTAATAAATTTCATCAAAGGATTTTAAGGTTGAGAAGAGATATACAATTTTTGAGGGGAATTGCCGTATTAGTTGTGGTTCTTTATCACAGTAACTTAGGCTTTCTTAATCAAGGCTATCTTGGGGTGGATATTTTTTTTGTTCTCTCAGGATTTTTAATCACCTCGATTATTTTAAAAGGGCTAAATAATAATTTTATATTTTCAGTTTTTTATTTAAGAAGAGCCAATAGGCTTCTTCCAGCGCTATATTGTACTTTACTTTTCACTACATTGCTTTCTGTGATAATGCTTACTAATAAGCAATGGCTTGAATACTTGGAGCAGCTAAAAGGTGCATTAACCTTTACCGCAAATATGGTTTTGCCAGGCCAAAGTGGTTACTTTGAAAGTGCATCTGAAGGAAAGCCTTTGTTGCATATTTGGTCACTGTCTTTAGAGGAGCAATATTATTTCTTACTTCCTGTATTACTTTATTTATTACCCAAAAATTACCGGTTGATAGGTATCATATTATTAATGCTAGCAAGTGCCCATTGGTGCTTTTCATGGGTTTATAGTACAAATCAAAGTACCCCGTTTTTATGGAGAATAGCTGATTCATCTAAATCGGAATGGGCCTTTTTCCTTTTACCTACTCGAGCGTGGGAGCTTCTAGGCGGTTCCTTATGTGCTTGGATAATGTTAAACAAACCTCTTATAGCGTTACCTAAGACACTAAAAGTCATTGCCTTAGCTGCTCTTTTTCTAACTTGCATAATGAATATAAATAATGAACATCCCAGTTTAGAGTCTGTAATTATTGTTTTATCAACAATGATTATATTAATAGGAAACAATGATTGGTTACCAAGGTATAGAGTGGTACGTTCGATTGAAAGCATTGGTGACTGGTCATACTCAATATATTTAGTTCACTGGCCCTTATTTGCCTTTGCTTATTTAGGCTATGTAGGAGATGTTCCCACTACAACGAAAATTTTCTTAGCTATATTATCTATTTTACTAGGCTTTTTACAGTATAAATATGTCGAAACTCCCTTTAGGGAGGGGAGATTTAAAAACTTATTTTCAAGTTGGAAAGCTGTTATAACGTCAACCTTGATATTATTTACTATCCCAATAACATCTGCATATACAACGTCAAATATTGAAGATGAATTTTCTCATATTAGAAGAGTTAATCATGGTATGGCAAAAGAGTGTGAAGGCTCATTTGATGACAAAGCAAACTTGAAATCAGCTTGTGCAGCTGAAGGTAAGCCCAAAATAGTGATTTGGGGAGATAGTTATGCGATGCATTTGGTGCCAGGTTTAGTTATTCAAAATGCGGGAGTGGTACAAATAACAAAAAGTGTTTGTGGTCCAATCTTGGGGCTAGCGCCAATTAATGGTGAATATGACACTGTGTGGGCTAAAAAATGCCTAGCTTTTACTGACAATGCTTTGAATTATATTAAAAATAATCACAGCATAACCCATGTTATACTCAGTGCTAATTTTAGTAATTATCTAAACTTTAATGACTCTGAGTATTTAACAAGGCAAGGAGTGGTAACAGGAAGTTATCAATTATTTGTTAACTCTTTTAAAGATACTATCCTAGCGTTAAAAGCCCTGAATATAACCCCTGTTGTTTTTTCTCCATTACCCAAATCAGGATTTGATGTTGGTGAATGTCTAGAAAGAATGCATAGCCCTGTATTATTACTGCGAACCAATTGCGATATTAAGTATAGTGAAACTCAAAAATATCAACACTTGGTCAATGAATCACTTAAAGATATTGAAAAAGAATCTAAGGTCATTTGGCTGAAGGATTACTTATGTAAAGAGGGGAGTTGTAACGGTATCATTGATGGTACTTTTATATATCGTGATAATGGTCACCTTTCAGTTGATGGTTCAGTTAAGTTACTTAGAAATATTAATATAATCAGGGACGTTTTGTGAAAGAAAAATCAACATTAAGTCGTTTAGTCAGTGGCGGTGCATTACGTACAATGTCATTACTTATAAGCATTGTTATTGCTTTTTTAATGATGCCTTTTGTTGTGCAAAACTTAGGCGACCGTTGGTATGGCCTCTGGCTTATTGTCGGTTCTCTGATTGGCTATTATGGCTACCTTGATTTTGGTTTGTCTTCCGCTTCACAGCGCTTTATTGCTAAGGCGATCAATTCTGATGAATATGATGTTAATACTGTAGCCAGTACATCATTTTCATTATTCAGCTGCCTAAGCCTGCTGACTATCTTGGTTACGCTCGCTATAACGTTACTTGCACCAAAATTTGTTGATAACCCTAGTGAGCTATTCACCTTCCAAGTGGTTATACTTATTCTCGGTTTAAAAACGGCAATCATGTTTCCATTCCTGGTGTTTAATGGTGTTATTACCGCACATCTTAGGTATGACTTAGCAACATATATAGATGTTGCTAAGTTACTACTTAGAACAGTGTTAATTGTGGTTTATTTATCCATGGATTATTCTATTATCGCCTTGGCGGTAATTACGTTAATTACCGAGGTCCTAGGTTATATTGCTCTTGCTATTTTGGCAAAAAAAGTTCAACCAACACTTTCTATATCCTATAAAAAACTCAATAAACAGTTAGTACCACAGTTTTTTAATTATAGTAAATACACTTTCATTGCTTCAATGGGAGATATTTTACGCTTTAAAATAGATGATTTAGTGATTGCCAGTTATGTTGGCTTAGCAATGGTGACCCACTATGCTATTGCAATTCGACTAATTGAATATATAGGTCAACTGCTAACAGCTATTTTAGGTATGTTCTTACCCATATTTACAAAATATGATGCTCAAGGGGAAGATGAAGAAATGCGCAGTAAGTTTCTTATTGTCACCGAAATGAGTGTCTTTTTAACGCTATTGCTCATCCCCCCATTGATGATTGCTGGAAAAGTGTTTATTGAATTATGGATGGGTGAGGAATATGAAGATGCGTATATTCCATTACTTATTTTGGCTGTTGCTGCTATATTCTCTGGCTGTAACAGGGTGTGTATAACCGCATTATATGCAAAAGCTAAACATAGCTATTACGCTAAAATAAATCTATTGGAAGGAGGGGTAAACCTACTGCTTAGTTTAATTTTAGTACAATATTATGGCATCATAGGGGTTGCATTAGGAACAGCAATATCAACAGTTTATATCAAGGCAGTGTTACTACCAAGGTTTACGTGTAAGGTGCTTGAGCAACCACTTTTTCAGTATTATAAGATTTTACTAAAGCATGTGTTTTTAGCAGTACTCTATTTTTCTATATCTTATTGGGTTTTTCTAAAGGTAATGGTCAGTGGCTATGTTGAGTTAGCTCTCTTTTCGTGCCTAGTGTGTTTAATTTATGCTTTGATTAGCTTGTTTGCTTTTTCTCGGCCATTACAGCAACAGTTATTAAAGTTATTACCTAAGAAATACAAAGACATTATAGGTATAAACTAAGCAAAAACACATAAAAACAAAACGTTTAAGGTTTAATCTACTCTTTAGATACTGTTTTGTTCGGTTTGACAGTAGATAATTAATTTTAGGGAAAAAAAATGAAAACAGTTATTACGTTTGGTACTTTTGATGTGTTTCATGTCGGTCATATAAATATACTTCAAAGGGCTGCTGCATTAGGAGATACGCTCATTGTTGGCGTATCAACAGACCAATTAAACTATGATAAAAAAGGTCGAAATCCAATATACCCAGAAAGAGACCGAATGAAAATAATTAATAGTCTCCGGTATGTGAACTTGTGTTTTCCAGAAGAATCTCTTGAAATGAAAGCGGAATATATTAAAAAATTTAATGCAGATGTTTTGGTCATGGGAGATGATTGGGAGGGGAAGTTTGACTATTTAAGCGAGCTATGTGAAGTGGTATACTTAAAACGCACGCCATCAATTTCAACCACTGAAATTATAGAAGTCATTAGCAGTAATCCTGTGTAATTGTTGTATACCTATGCTATCTACATTAAAATTATTAAATAGAAAAAAGTCCCAAGCAATTAAATTAATTAGCTTTTTTTATTACTTAACTAGAAAGCGAAAGAAGCTGGTTGTTTTAGATGCGTGTACGGCTTTTCATTTAGAACATTTCAAGAATGTAATAAGTTCCATTTCTCACAGTAATGAATTCGATGTTATTGTGATTACGCCCGATTTTGACGCAACAGTGAGCTCAAAAAACATCTCTTTTTATCATAATGCGGGTGACATGCCCCTATATAGAAGAGCAGATATTTATATTTCAACTGAGTTTAGAGATAAACCTTATTGGTTTGATTGTCCAGCAGTTTACTTTGGCCATGGAATTGGACCAAAATTAGATTATGCAGGCAATAGAAATTTATTAAAGTTTGATTTCGTTTTTTCACCGTGTAAACCTTTGTATGATATACAGGCGGACTTACTCGCTAAAGATAAGGTATTTCCTGTTGGCTTACCTATCTTAGATGAAATAAAAAATAGGGAAAAGGAAGTAATTGCTGACTTCAAGTTAGATAAAGACAAGCCTATTTTAGTTTATGCACCTAGTTGGTGTGCAGAGACTAGTAAAATATCAAATATAGCTCAGATACTTTTCTTCTTAAATAAAAAGACTCAGTTCAATATAATAGTAAGCCCACACCCACTGCTCTTTACCCCTGAGAAATGCTCCGGTAAAGCTCTTTTTAAAGAAAAAATGAAAACGGAGAATTTCATTATAAATAGCCCTGAGAGTAAGTACACTACTTTAGACCTTGTTAATATTAGTTCTATTGTTGTAAGTGATATTAGCTCTATTTTATTTGAAGCAATGGCATTAAATAAAAAGGTAATCTTTGATGGAAATAAAGACTTATATTACTACTCTGAGGCAAGCCATATATTCGAAGAGTTGATTAAGGTGTGCCCAGCGCCTGATTGGTATAACCTTGAAGATCATTCACTAGAGAATATTATGGTAAATGATAAGCTTTTAACAAAAAGAAAATGTTATATAGATAGTTATTTATTTAATAATAGTCATGCGAGTAAAGCTTTTGAATTAGGAGTTAACAAGATACTAGAGCAGAAGGTCATTTAAATCATCCTGTACATAGGTATGAGGCAGGTTTGGGAATGGCTTGAGTGGTCTATACATACAATTGACTACAATATATACGGGGCAATAATCGCAAAAGCATTTGATGCTAGTGGTTTTAGTGAGAAAAGTATTTCAATAAATGACGTTGCTGTGAACTTCCAAAAAAACGTGTCAAAAGATATGTTTTACTCGTTGGAGTTGTTACAGGTGTTTTTATAACCTTGTTCTAACTACTTTTAATTAAAAGGTATAGATATTAATTTATGTGTGTAGAGGGATAAATGTTCCTTGGTTTTTTTTAGGCATATAAAGGCCTAATTAATTTTGGAATTGTAGATGAATGATATTAAGTATTATCATTATCTTTTTTACAGGAATAATAGCTACAGCTTTAAATATATTAATTTAATTTTTAATGCTTTTTTTGATATTTAAAACTTTGACAATAGTATGTAACCTGAGATCTGCTTAAGAATACTCTTTTTCTAGATCGACATTAATCCAAATTCACTCGGTGATAACTTAATACGTGGCTTTTGTTTTTTTAAGCAATAAGCCACTATGCCTGAAATGAC
>SPKZ01013622.1_pt1 | contig 13309 bp, 11 predicted proteins | sample 2456571 | NCBI WGS metagenome assembly SPKZ01 (sample SAMN11192286, study PRJNA482655) | marine metagenome | biome: ENVO:00000447; feature: ENVO:00000244|ENVO:00000211|ENVO:00000569|ENVO:00002023; material: ENVO:00002151; isolation source: ocean water from marine abyssalpelagic zone ...
AAACGTCGCGATCCGAAATGCGGGTGATGGTATTTCTTTAGCGCAAAGTGCTGAAGGTGCGTTGCAAGAATCTACCAATATCTTACACCGTATGCGCGACTTATCTATTCAAGCAGCTAACGGCTCGAATGCGGATGAAGATCGCCGTGCTATCCAAGAAGAAATGACTCAACTGCAACAAGAATTGAGCCGTATCGCGGAAACAACGACCTTTGGTGATCGTAAATTACTTGATGGTACCTTTGGTACTGAAAGCTTCCAAGTAGGCGCAAAATCTTTTGAAACCATTAACATGGGCTTAGCGGCATTTGGCGCGAAAGACATCGGTTCATATTCTACGGACATTGCAGGAGATGGTAGCGCTGGTTATGGCTCTGTAGGCGCGGCTAATACCGTTGCCGGCTCCCTAACTGTTGTTAGTTCACAAGGTACAAACGCTAACTTGGGCACAACAGGTAGTTCAGCTAAAGAGCTTGCTGATGCAATTAATGCGAGTAGTTCATCTGCTGGTGCTGATGCAAGAACATCGGTAGAACTAGATTTAGCTGCTTTTGGAGCCGGTGGTTCTTTAACCTTTGGTTTGACTGGTTCAAACGGGTCACCAATCAATGTATCAGCGGCAGTTTCAGCAACGGATGTTGAACCATTAGCGAATGAAATTAATAAAATTGCCGGTAAAACGGGCATAACAGCCGAAGTTATTGGTGGTAAAATTGTATTAACCAGTGAACGTGGCGATGACATTGATTTCTCGGGCTTCACCAGCGCCAATACCATGACAATAAAGAATATGGATTACGAAGGTAAAGCATTAACCGATACATACGCCCTAGCTACAGCGACACCTACGGCTACGGCAGCTGGTGTGGTTCGGTTATCATCGTCGATCAACTACACCGTAGTGGGTAGTAACGCATCGGTTGCTTCAACGACGGTTGCATCGGCATCGCTTAAGTCAGTTGACGAAATGGATGTTAGCACCGCATTAGGCGCTCAGCTCTCCATTGAGGTTATTGACTCGGCGTTATCTTTTATTGATAGCAACAGAGCGATGATGGGTGCGATTCAAAACCGTCTTGAATCAACCATTTCGAATCTATCAAACGTTGTTGAAAACAACTCAGCAGCACGTAGTCGTATACGTGATACCGATTTTGCGGTTGAAACCGCTAACATGACCAAGAATCAAATATTGCAACAGGCAGGTACCTCGATATTGGCACAGGCAAATCAGATCCCTCAAGCCGCGGTGCAATTATTGGGCGGTTAATCAGCCTATAGTTCACAAACTGCTTAGCGCAAACAAAAGCTCAATCGGTGTTCCGATTGAGCTTTTGTGGTTTTATGGTGATCGATGGAAATTAATGTAAATTATTTAATTTAAATAATCTTTGTTAAAACAGGTGCTTAGTTTATTTTTGGGTGATTTTTAGAAAAAAATTAAAAATAATAATAAAGTTTTTCTCGGCCACGCCGTTAAGTTTACTATCGGGGCAACAACCCCACCCAATTAAAATTTAACGACTCGGTAATCAGGAGATTTATAATGGCTTTAACAGTATCCACAAACGTAAGTTCTTTAAACGGTCAACGTAATTTGGCAAAATCGACTGGTGCATTAGCAACATCAATGCAACGTTTATCTTCTGGTATGCGCATCAATAGTGCAAAAGACGATGCAGCCGGTCTACAAATTTCTAACCGCTTAACTTCTCAAATCAACGGTCTAGGTGTTGCACAACGTAACGCACAAGACGGCATCTCAATGGCAGCTACTGCTGAGGGCGCGTTGCAAGAGTCTACTAACATCTTACAACGTATGCGTGACCTAGCGGTACAAAGTGCCAACGGTTCAAACTCATCGGCGGATCGTGTGTCAATCCAAAAAGAAGTGACAGCACTGCAAACTGAATTAACACGTATTGCTGAAAAGACATCGTTTGGTGATACTGTTCTGTTATCAGGTGGTTTTGCTACGACTTCATTCCAAGTTGGTGCTAAAGCAAACGAAACTATCGATGTTACAATCGGAGCGATGGACGCTGGTACATTGGCTGTCTCAACAGGCACTGTTTCAATGTCTTCGCAAGCCGGTGCTCAATCAGCTATTGATGCAATCGATACTGCAATTGGACTGGTTGATGCTCAGCGTGCAGATTTAGGTGCGGTGCAAAATCGTTTCGAGCATACTATATCTAACTTGGCAAATATCCAAGAAAATGTATCAGCCTCTCGTAGCCGTATTCGTGATACTGATTTTGCAACTGAAACTGCTAATATGACAAAGAACCAAATATTACAACAAGCAGGTACGTCTATTCTTGCTCAAGCAAATCAGTTGCCACAATCAGCATTGAGCTTGTTAGGCTAATGACGGAACTATTGACTTTTAACGAGATGTTTTTAGTCTGATATAAAATCATCAATGTTCAATGTCAGTTTCTAAACCGTTGCCTGAATTATCAGCAGCGGTTTATTGCGTTTAAATGTTTAAATATTATGCATTGTTAGGCATAATAATCTTGAGTTGAAAGTTTATAAAAGGGGAGATATATGAATATTGATTTATCATTGACTACATCAGAAATTAAAGTCACCAATACGCCGGTTAATCGGGGTGTCTTGAACAATGATCAAGTTGACATCTCTTTAATACCTAATCATTCAGCCTCAGAGACACAAGCTAATATCGACAAAGCAGCGACTGCTGAAGAGGTTGTGGTTAATAAGGCGCCTAGTGAAGCTATTGAGCCGGGTAAAGATAAACAGCAAGCGACGCTCAATCGTGAACAATTAGAAATTATGGCCAATAAATTGCAAGATTTTGTAGGTTCGCTAAATAAAGGCTTGGAATTTAGTGTCGATAAAGACTCAGGTCGTGATGTCATTAAAGTTATTGATCGAGATTCCAAAGAAGTGATTCGCCAATATCCATCGGAAGAAGTATTAGACTTAATTGCTAATTTGTCTGATGCGGCGGGAAATTTTGTAAATTCAAAAGCGTAACGTTTTTATTGAGGTGATTTATGGCAGGTATTTCGTTTACAGGTATTGGTTCGGGTGTTCCAGTTGGTGATATTGTTACTGGTTTAGTTAATGCTGAAAAAGCGCCTTATGAAGCGCGGATGAAAGACAAGAAATCCGATCTTACCACTAGTATCTCTGCAATGGGCGCCTTTAAAAGTGCCCTTGATAAATTGAAAACTTCAATAGAAGGGCTTAGTAAGGCAGACAGTTTTAAGGAAAGTACGGCAACCGGTACCGATGAATTTATCAAAGTATCTTCCGATACGACCGCGCAACTTGGCTCATTTGACATTAAAGTCAACAACTTAGCCCAAGCTCATAAAAGCATGACCTCGACATTTACCGACGCCGAAACAGTTGGTAGTGGTACGTTAACATTTGCAACAGCTGACGGTAGCGCAAGCTTTGATATTGTTATCGACCCAGCCGATACGTTGGAAAATATCCGAAATAAAATCAATGATTCAACCGATAACTCATCGACGATTGCAACCATCATTACCGAAGCCGATGGTGCCCAGCGCTTAGTCATGAGCGCAAAAAACACGGGTGTTGATAATGCAATTAATGTCACGGCTACTAGTGTCACCGGCCGTTTAGCTGACTTTACAACGACCAACTTAACCGAGTTAACAGAGGCAAAAGATGCCTCAATCACGGTTGATGGCGCGATAATTCTGACTAGTGCAACGAATGAATTCAAAGATGCTATTCAAGGCGTGACTATTGATGTGCTTAAATCTCATGATGTTGATGAAAAATCAACGATGGGCATTGAAGTCAACAATAAATTAGTTGAAGAGGGTCTAGAGTCTTACGTGACAGCTTATAACGACCTGTCTGAACTAGTCAAAAAGATGAGCAAGGCTGGTAATAAAGAGAAAGATGAAAAGTCTGGGATTTTGTCCGGTGACTCAATGTTACGTGGTGTGACCTCAAAGTTACGGAATTTTTTAAGTTCATCTTTTGACACCGCAAGCGGCGGAACATTGGCGCTGACACAACTTGGTGTTACCGCTGACCGTTATGGTAAGTTGACCTTTGACAAGGAAAAACTAACCGAACAACTTAGTGACAACCCACGTGATGTACAAGCCTTTTTTGTAGGCACCGATAGTACACCTGGCTTTGCAGCATCAATGGATACTTTTATTAACAGTTATACCGAAAGTTATGGCTTAGTAGATAGTCGGGTTAAAGGTTATAACAAACAAATGACTCGTCTTGATGACAGTCTGCAAGCATTTACCATGAAAATGGATAAGTACGAAGCGCGATTATATTCTCAGTATAATGCAATGGACGCGTTAGTCGCCAACATGGCCTCAACGGGTAGTTTCGTGATGTCACAACTTAATAGTATGCCTGGGGTGGTAAGAAATAGGAATTAATCAAGCAGGCATTTATTTATTCAAATAAGCTTTTGCGGCTTTAGTATTACGCTTTTGTTTAACTATTTGCTTGCTCATGTTAGTTTTTATCGCAAGCGATATTGTTTGTAACTCTTCATCATGCTCGACAAACTCATTCAATAACGTTGAGAACCCTGTTAGTTGCTCTGCGGAGTAAGCATGAAACAGTTCTCTTACTGCCTTGTCTCTTTGTTGTACCAGTTCAGCGGCCTGAGAAAGTATTTGCTCATTGTCCGCTGTAATATCCATTGCCGACACCATTGCCTTTAGTTGAATTGACAACTCGAGCAGTTGGTGTAACTTATCCTCTAATATCAATTCGAAAAACCAGCTTTATTGCGTTCATCATTGGGGATTTGATCCCAAGCTGATTTGATCGGTAATAGTATCTGGATAACTTCCTCTAGTTTATCGATATTATTTTTACTGTTTGCTTCAAAAAGTAAAAATGTCGAGTACTCATAAAGAGAGGCCAGGTTATCGGATATCTCACCGCCATTGTCAAAATCTAAAGATTGTTCCAACACTCCAATCAACATCGTTGCTTTATTTATTAGCTCATTACGCTTAGGAATATCATTCTGAGTGATGGCACCTTTTGCAGCGGCGATATTACCCAATAACTGACGGAATATTGCAGCAACAAGCTGATGTGGATTATTGTCAGCAGCGCCAGAAATGCTGGTTTGTTTGTATTTTTTTATCGAGAGACGAGTCATATTGTGTTCAACAAAAAGGCTAATTAATAGCAATAATATTAACCCATTATTAGTTATGATGAAACAATAAATCACGTAGATTATCTTTAGTTATTACATTAATCGTTGTGAAAATTATTTTTTGAGTAATTAATCAAAAATAATGTTTTATACGCCGTCGCCTCAATATATAATTGTTTGTTTTATAACATTAACAAGTTTAATAGGATTGACATGGATACCGTTACCGATGCTATGAGTGAGACACTTTTAAGCAATAACTTTGGCGAGCAATTTCTATATTCTGTTAATGGAGATTCTTTCATCAAATCTAGTTCGTCAACAATTTATGAAGCGTTAATTGGCGACGAGTTATGGAGCGAAGATGCCTATCATATAGTCATTGGGACTGATTCTGGTTTATTAATTCAGTATATTGTTGAGCATGGCATTCCTGAAAACGCAATTTATCTATTTATCGAACTACCACAATACATCGATATGATCCGTCCTGAGCTACCTATTGAATGGCAAAAACGACTTAAATTCTGTACGCCACAGCAATGGTTAGATGGTTATGATAGTAGCAGTTCGAACGCGTATTTTTATAATGAAAGAATTAAAATTCACTATAGTGTTTCAGTTATCGATGTCAAACTGCTGCAATACAGTACCGCGAGAATAGACATCGAGTTTACTTTTCAGAATAAATCTCATGAGATTCACGGCAATTTTGGTAACTATTGGTTTATTAAACGTCAATTACAAAATGTCTCAGATAATATTTATTCGAGCGCGCTGCTAAACGGAGCCTTTAAGGGGAAGACGTGCGTAATACTTGGCGGGGGACCTTCGTTAGATGAGCATTTGCCCTGGATTAAGGCGAATAAAGACAAGCTTGTCATCATTGCTGCTTCTCGTGTTGCTAAACGACTGTTGGTCGAAGGATTCTCACCTCATATTATTGTCAGTATTGATCCTCAAGATGTTAGTTACGACATTAGTAAAGAGGCGTTACAGCTCGACTCAAATGTATTGTTAATAAACTCCTTTCACGTCGTGCCAAAGTTGCTAGCTCAATGGCACGGTAAATCAGTCTATTTAGGCAAACGATTACCATGGCAAAGTGATATTAATGTGTGCCACGACCAAGTGGGTGGGCCTACGGTAACCAATAGCGCGTTGGTTTGTGCTATAAATATGGGCTTTTCGCAGATACTACTGACCGGAGCGGACTTATGTTATAGCCCTTCGGGTGCAACACATGCCAGTAGCAGTTATGAAGAAAAAATTGGAGCCGATTTATCTCGACAGCAGCCTTGGGTTGAGACTTATAAAGGCGAAAGGGCAGAAACTGTCGTCAATTTAGTCTTTGCCGGCAAAGCATTAAGTATGCAAGCAGCGGCAGGTTTACATCGAGGGTGTACTATTTATAATCTATCTGAAAATGCAGCGAAGATAGATAATGTCGGTTTTATAGATTACGAAAAAATTGAACTAGAGACCTTGCTTGAGCCGCCAACTGATATCTTCAAACGTCTGATCCCAATATTTTCGAGTCAGGACAATCAACAAGATAACAATGTTATTGATAACGAATTCGATAAAGTACAACGTGATTTAGTCGCGATAAAGAAAATCGCGGAAGAGGCTATTATTGCTAATCAGCAAATGTGCGATAGCTCATCAACTGAAAAAAAACAAAGCCAATGCAAGCACCGGCTAGATCAAATAGAAAACTTACTAAGTACACGTTATGAATATATGACGTCGTTTTTGAAAAAGTTAGCCGTAAAAGAGTTTGTAAAAATACTTGGCGATAGCGATCCTCAACATTGGACTAACGAGCAGATAGAAAAAAAAGGTTATTTATATTACCGAGCATATTTGGTTGCAGTCGCGACGTTGCAACATCTATTAAAGTCAGCACAGCAGAGACTTGAAATAAGAATAGAGCAGACAAAATCACAGCCCAATATGAAACAACTCATTAGTTATTGGCAACAACAGCAGGAGTTTTCGTGTTTAGCATTATGGATGAACCGATATGTTAACAATGAGGCACCATTCGTAAACGGTTTAGTCGATGAACTAGCTCGTTTAAAGTCGCAGCAAATCGAATATCATCAAACGATAGATTTTGCGTTTGCGGAGTTTCAATATTCTCTGTCCGGCGTTTCTAAAAAAATAAGAACATTATACTTAGAAGAAAATAAGCAGGGCCTATCTTTATTGAATCAGCAATTAAAATCAGTGATTGGTGATGAAGATGAGGTAGCCTCGTTGACGATGATGAGCAAAGCTTATTTAATGCATTTACAAGGCGAGGTAGCTTCTTCTTACAAGTTATTTACAAAGGTAGATACTGGTTTTTTAGGTGAGTCTGAGTATAAAATTATGGCTTCTCAAGTACTGACACTTGAATTGTATGTTGAGGCTGAAAGTATATTGGCTAAACTAAGTGAAGATATCCCTTTGCATCAGCCATTGTACGCCAATATATTAAAAATAAATGGTAAAGGCGAACAGGCGATTGAAGCTTATTCTATATACTTAGAACAATTTAATACTGACAAAAAAGTATGGTGTGAATTGGGGGAGCTTTTCTTTGAACGCGGTGCTATTGAGTCAGCGAAAATGGCGTTTGATTTTGTTAAGCAATTGAGTCCTCAGCATACTGTGGCAGATTTCTGGTTAGAAAAAATTAAACTAGTACAATCGTGAAATTAAGTTATTACGGGATAAATAATGGATCAACAGATAGTTGAGAAAAATCTGCTTTTAATCTCCGAGCGTTGGCCGGATATACTAGTAATGTTAGAGCAATGTTCACCTGAAAACGTTCAGGTGGAGCCACAACAACATACATTAATCGTCAATAATATTCAGTTAACCGCTAATTATCAGCCTGAAATTGAGGCAGAGTTACAGGCAAGTCGTATTGATCCTAAAGCCAGTATCGCTCATGTTTACGGTACTGGAGTGGGAGGGCTGCAACAAAAACTATTAGATCGAGAATGCATAATTGAGCTGAATGTGTGTATTCTTAATTTTACCATTTTTTATTACTCTCTGGCGTTATTTGACCATCGCGATTGGTTAGCTGACCCTCGCACTAACTTATTCTCTTATCAGCAGTCAGGAGAGGTATATAGCCCATTCGTTGCTTTGCCCGCTGAGCTTGTATTGGCTGACGATTTAGCCGCGTCATTGCGAGACAAATTGGAGCTGGAATTAAGTCATGATTATTTATCTAAACGCCATAGCGAAGAGAATACAGACGCAAAAAATGCAATAGCCGAAAATTTTAATTTGGTCGGGCAAACGGGTGATGTTAAGGAGTTGTTTAATCTGAAATGTCAGCGGGTTGTTATCGCAGCTGCTGGGCCGACGCTAGCGGATCATTTACCGTGGTTAATGCAGGGGCTGGATAAAGACTCGATATTGATTGCGTTAGATGCCAGCGTTAAAGTCTTGCTCGATAAAAATATTATACCCGATGTTGTGATCTCAATTGATCAATACGCTAAGCATTTATTCGATGGAGTCGACTTAACGCGTTTAAATAAAACCTCGCTGGTCTATACCCCTCGTGTTAATCACCATTTTTTAGATAGCTGGCCTGGTCAACGTTATGCTACTTACTCGTCGGCGGCTTTATATGATGATATTGCTAAAACCTATCCTAGGGCTAAATTGTTCAGCGGTGGCAGTGTCATTCATTCTGCCGTTGATTTAGCCGTAAAAATAGGGGCACGTGAGGTGTTGTTTTTAGGGGCCGACTTTGCTTTTACCCATAATCGTAGTCATGCCCATGATATTGAATATGCTGCGGTGTTAAATACCCAAAATACTGCACATTGGGTGTTTAATAGTCGCGGTGAAAAAGTGCCAACATTGGCCAACTTAAAAGGGTATCTACGTGATTTGGAACATTATATCGCAACACAACCCCAGGTCACCTTTTACACAGGTAGCGAATTAGGCGCTAAAATCGAAGGAGCAAAATTGTGGCGGAACAAGTAATATTCGAGACACTGTCCCAAAGCGGTAAATTGATATGTGACAACTTTAGGCAGGGCTATGAAGGTGAGGCAAATGAATTACTGATTTCTTTTATTGGTCAATTGGAGCACTATTTGGCGCAAAACGATAATATAAATAATGAGTATGTCGAAGGTCTATTGAATTTGATTTTTCAAGGTCAACAACGCCGCGATGTCATCTTCATCGCAGACATTATTGAGTATGAACTATTGGTTAAACTTGCACCAAACTCTGAGTCGTAGGAACCTCGAATAGCATGTTTTAAGAATTAATTCGGCTATCAAATTTGTAGTCAGAATGAATATCCCAGACAGGTTTAGTGGGTTTTATAAAGCGATTCCCCTCAATGTAAAGGCTCGAACCGCGACGTAGTAAACGGTAAATATTAGCAATATGGATCTATAATATTACTCAACCAATCTTGGCTTACTAGCTTCATATTATCTCTGGTTACCGCATATATTGGGGTCATGAAAACGGTAAACTTTACTGAAGATAGATTGGTGCTAGACTCAATTAATTGTTCCTGATATCGATGCCCCGCTAATTCATAATCAAACAATTTTAATTTTTTTTCTTTAACTAAATGTATTAATTTGGGGTTTTTTTTCATTAATAAATATGCATCACCACCAATTCCCCAAATGCCCGCGCTACCATTTTTATCTATTTCAGCGATAATGTTCGCGGCTAGTGAATCTTGCAGTGTAGCGAGCTGTTTGAAATGGTACTTTATAGCAGACACAGCAGTATTTTGTATTACATTACAGCTAGGTGTTTGGGAGTTTTTTTCCAAAATAATTAATATTCGGGGTATGACACGTGTCATGATTTGTTGTGTTTTTATTATTCTAAGCCCTGCTCGATCAGCAATTTTTGATAAACTATTTTTGGTATAATAATGGATATGTTGCCCATGCACGGCATTGGCCATCGCAATGTTTGATAAATCAGTGTCATGGCTGCAATCGGGTACTTCGATAAATATTTTGCCTGTATCAGATAGGTTGTTAGCGATATTGAATAAGAACGATACAGGATTGATGACATGTTCTAATACATGGGTTGAAATTGCTAAATCGATGCCTGATGGCCACAACTCATTTGTCAAACTGTCCAGTGAGTTAAGATCCCATATCAGTGTTTTAATTGTTTCGTCCTCGACCATGGGATTAAAGTCGATTCCGGTTAAAGAATCTGTAGCGATTTTGTGTTCTTTTATTTCCTTAAAAGTATTACCAGCCCCGCAACCAAAATCAACAATATTGCTATTTTCAGGTATGTACTCCTTAAAGAAGTCGAACATTTGTTGATAAGGTTGTTTCTCATCGACGTTGGGTAAGAAAAACATCGGTGGTTCTCGAACATCACTGAAATAAAGACATGAAAAAATAAATTCATTATAAATTGTATTTACTTGAACATGGCTGCATTGTTCACATTCACCGATCGGGAAATCTAATTCGATGCGTGTTAGTTCGGTTTTTTCTTTATCCCATATACCCGAGTGAAGCGTATCGATGGTCAACCAAGACAAACCGGAGCAAATAGGGCACTGCTGAAATTCTTTAGTCATTTTAGTTCCTTAAATTATGGCAAACATATCTATTGTATTTGGCCAGAGCTCGCTTATTACATTCATCTTTATTCGTGTTTCTGCCAGCAGAGGCGACAAATATACAACGCCAGAATAAGTTGGAATGTCACTGCTACATTGAATTGTTTGTCCAAGATATATTTTATGTTTTAGTTGATAGTCGAATAAGGTAATTTTTCTTCGCTCAATTAAGTTTTTTAATACTTCACTGTGAGAAACCATGGCATAAAAGTCAGCGCCAATCCCCCAAATTCCTACATTTTTTTCTGAGCTAACAGAATCAATAATAACGTTTTCTAAGCGCTGGCGTTTGGCAATACATTGCGCCTGATAATGAACCACGGTATCAACCGCCGTATTTGTTGCCATTTCAAGCCTAGTTGTTGTCTCAGTATTGTCATTAGCCAGTAGTACTTGCAGCCTTGGAATATAACCAGTGGTTATTCTCTTGAGGTTAAGCACGCTAAGACCGGCTCGATGTGCTATCGCCGTTATTGTATCTGCGGTGTAATAGTGTATATGTTGTAAATTAATTAAGTTGCTCATGCCTATTGCTTCATCTGCATGGCGTTGTGAAAAGTCTGGTACTTCTATAAAAATTTTACCGCTGTGCTTTAAATGCTGTTTTATTTGTTTTAAAAACTGCACAGGGCTAATCACGTGCTCAAGTACGTGTGATGCCATGGCAAGGTCGATACCGTTTGGCCATAAATGTGTTGGCAGTGAGTCGAGCTGATTGAGGTTGTGTGAAAGATAGCTAATATCATCACATGCAACGCGATCGTTAAAATCAATGCCAATAAGGTTTAATGAGGGTTCAATCCGCTTGGCACTAGATAATAGTTTTCCTTCACCACAGCCGAAATCCACAACTGTATTGTTTGAAGATAAATTATTCGCCACAAAATCGATCATTTGTTGATAGGGTAGATCGTTACCAACTAGCGATTCATGCCACATCACCGCTTCTTGCATTGAATGAAAATAAAGCTGCTCAAATAACGTATTATCGTATTTAGTACTCACCTGAACATGCCCGCATGAAAGGCATTTTGCTAATGGATACAGTTTGTTTTTCCGAAAAATAGACTGCTGATCCTCATCCCACAAACCAAAAGATATGTTGGAGAAATGATCCCAGTTTAATAAATTGCAAGCCTGACAAGATACATTCGACATATATTACTCCCTAAGTAGTAATGCCACCGTCAATGGTGATTGTTTGTCCGGTGATAAAGGCAGCGCCGTCGCTCAGTAAAAAGTGAATAGTGGGTGTAATATCATCAACATTGCCTAGTCTATGCATTGGCGTACGACGAATAATTTGTTGGCGTTTGTGATCCGACAAGGTTGACGACATTTCGGTATCTAGATAACCTGGTGCAACTGAATTCACCGTAATATTACGGCGGCCATTTTCACGGGCCAGCGCCCTAGTTAAACCGTCTAATCCCGCTTTAGATGCGGAATATGCGGCGAGACCTGTATAACCTCGAGATCCAATAATTGAGCTGATGTTAATGATTCTTCCCGCACTATTTTGTTGTAAAAATACCCGTAAGGCTTCTCTAGCTAAATATAACGCGCCAGTGAGATTGATTTGAATAAGTTGTTCGCTATCGACATTTGGAAAGGTCGCTAAGACACCTTCTTTCGCGATGCCTGCGTTATTAATTAGGCCCCACAATGGAGTGCCATCTGCCCAAAGACAGGCTTGTTGTACGAACGAGACCGTCTGTTGTGCATCGCCTATTTCTGCTTGAAACCACTTAAAGTGTGGATAGAACGCTTCAAGTTGCTCAACGGTCGATGTCTTACTTCGGCTGCAACTTGATACTTTATAGCCTGATTGCAATAAATCTTGTACGATGCTAAGGCCAAGGCCGCGACTGCCACCACTTACTATTATGTGTTTCATATTAAACCCTTTGCTTTTTTCCGGTCTGACTTAATGTTATTTGATTAGTAAACGAGATGATTCTTGGCCGCTGCGCTGGTGTTAAGCGATTCGAAAATGCCAGTAAAGATTCTCTTGCTAACAATTCGTTATCCGACTGTATTTCAGCGCAAACGAGAAAACCGGTAATAGGGTTTCTTTTGGCAAATACTCGCACCTCGTCAATATGGGGTTGTGTAAAAATTTGCTGTTCAAGTTGTTCTAAATTGACTTTTTCACCTCCAACATTAACTATGTTGTCTTGCCTACCGATGAAATAGACTCGTTCAGAGCATTGCTCGACTAGATCGCCCGTATCAATAGACTGCTCTTTATTTGTAAGTCGTAGGCAATGACCAACAATACTTAATTGCCATCCGCATAACGTGTCTTGCAACCATTGCGAAGGAAACCCAGACCTTTGGTCTTTAACCGAAAAAATGACGCCACTTTCTGTTGTTGCATATATATGACGAATTGTAGCTCGTGGAAACTTTGTCGCACTTGCGTCTATTGTGGCTTGGTCGGTTATTTCCCCTCCCAAGCTAATAAGGTTTAATGATGGTTTTTTTTCTTGCCATGCCATTAATAA
>SPKZ01019433.1_pt1 | contig 13308 bp, 27 predicted proteins | sample 2456571 | NCBI WGS metagenome assembly SPKZ01 (sample SAMN11192286, study PRJNA482655) | marine metagenome | biome: ENVO:00000447; feature: ENVO:00000244|ENVO:00000211|ENVO:00000569|ENVO:00002023; material: ENVO:00002151; isolation source: ocean water from marine abyssalpelagic zone ...
AGATCGCTATCGTGAACCTCACTATGTCGGATCCGGCTATCAAGCTGTGGTACGACGAGGCACTAGCTGGTGAAGTATGGTTGAACCATCCTGACGTTGCGTTAGGTCTTGGTGCTATGCAGCTCGCAGGAGTTATCACAGCAGAACGTGCAGCAGAAATTCTGGCAACAGACTTTGATGCATAAGTACATCAAGAATGTTCTAGTCGCTATCGATCAATTAGCTAACGCTATGATCGGTGGCGATCCAGACGAAACCATTTCATCCCGTGCAGCTAAGCGGCAGGATATATGGTATTGGAGGGTACTAGGGTTCATTCTTGAGACTATTGACCCCGGTCACTTGAAACGCTCCATCGAATTAGATGAGGGTAAAGATCAACTTAAATAACAGGAGGCGAAATATGGCGTCTGAGAAAACCGAGTTAATTTCCGAGGCAGCGATATTTCGTTCACTTGTAAGATTAGAAACGAAGCAGGATCAGATCCTGTCAAACCAGAATGATATAGCGACAGATCATAAAGAGCTTAAAGCCCGTATGAACAAAGTCGAGAACCGTCAGAACTGGTTGATGGGTGCTGTAGCAGCTACGGGTGCTGGCTTCACTATTCTAACTAAGTTAGGATTAATCTAATGGGTAAGACAGCTTCACGTGGCCGCTTGGCTACACTACATGCTAAGATTACAGATGTTCTCACAGATGCTCTTGATGCAGTCGGTCATGAAAATGATGACGGTAATCTTGAGTACACAGGTGAAGATATGGCTATCCTCCGGCTCACAACAGCATTCCTGAAAGACAACGATGTCTTCTGTGATGATGAAGAGACGGGAGAGAAGGACGCAAAAATGCAGCGTCTCGCAGAGATGCGCCAGAAGCGTACAGTCGCGTCCACTCCTATGGACGTAGCACATTGATTTATAGGTATCACCTTACGGGGTGGTACTTGTTAAATTAATGAAAGGAGAGCCGTAAATGGCGAGAAAAGAAGATGCAGAGGCACAGTTAAGCCGATGGGACGAACTTATCGCCCTTCAAAAAGCTTATCCGCGCTTTAATGATTTCCTACACGATGTGATGACCGATTTTATGGGCTTCGAGTGTACATGGCTGCAATTGGATATTGGTGACTATCTTGAAGATGGGCCAATCTATCGTATGATACAGGCTCAACGGGGTCAGGCTAAGACAACGATTACTGCGATCTATGCAGTATGGCGACTTATCCACGACCCTACAACTCGTATCTTAATCCTATCCGCTGGTGGTGGTATGGCTTCCCAAATTTCAGGGTGGATCATTCAAATCATCAATGGTATGGATATACTAGAGTGTTTAAAGCCGGACAAGGCTTATGGTGACAGAACGTCTGTAGAGGCGTTTGATATCCACTATACCTTGAAGGGGCCTGAGAAGTCTCCGTCCATTGCTTGTTTGGGTGCATTCTCAAACATGCAGGGATACCGTGCTGATATCCTTATTGCCGATGATATCGAAAGTAAGAAGAACTCTGGAACCCCGGTTCAAAGAGAGAAGCTTATCGACGTTACGCGTGACTTCACGTCCATCTGCTCTAAAGGTGATATCATTTATCTAGGTACACCACAGTCAGTTGACAGTATTTACAACACACTACCTTCACGTGGCTATGATGTCCGTATTTGGACAGGTCGCTTCCCTACGCAGGACGAGCTTGATAACTATGCGGGTATGATTGCCCCTTCTATCGAGAATGCCTGTAGAGAGCATCCGCACCTTATGAAGGGCGGTGGTCCCACAGGAGCACGAGGACAGGCCACAGACCCTATCATTGTGTCTGAGGATCTGCTTAATGCTAAAGAGATAGACCAAGGTCCAGCGTACTTCCAGCTACAGCATATGCTAGATACAGCGCTCATGGACAAAGACAGATATCCGCTCAAGGTGGAGAACCTGTTCTTTATGGATCTCAGAGATGCAGAACGAGCACCACTGGATATGACCCTAATCAAGAACTCATCAATGCTGATGCCTTTACCTGAACAGTTCCCATTCCCTGCTAAGTTCCATAGAGTTCCGCATATTGGTGAAACCTTCGGATCCTATGGCGGTACACATATGTACGTCGATCCGGCTGGTGGTGGAGCTAATGGCGATGAGACAGCTTATGCAATCTCCCGTACTGCTGCTGGCAAGATCTTTGTGATCGCTGCTGGTGGTATTAAAGGTGGATTGGATGAAGCGCGTCTTGATGAGCTGACAGCCCTAGTGCTCAAGCACAAGGTCACTGCGATCTCTATCGAGAAGAACTTCGGTAATGGTGCGTTGTCTAATGTATGGCAACCTAAGTTATTGAAAGCTGCTCAGGAAGCTCACCACAAGGTGTCCATTGAGGACGTGTGGGAGAGCGGACAGAAGGAGTTGCGTATTATTGACGTATTGGACCCTGTGATCGCTAACGGCCGTCTCATCATGGATGAGGCCCTATTAGATGATGATTGGGACATGTGTCAGCGCCACCCACTGAATGAGCGTCCTGTATATAGCCTATTCTGGCAGATGGCGAGGATCACTCGCGACAGGAACTGTCTCATTCATGATGATAGACTAGATGCCCTAGCAGGTACTGTCCGATATTGGGTGCAGCACTTAGCTCTTGATGAGAAGAAAGAACGTGTAAAAAATCAACAGGCGGCGTATAAAAAGATGGTTCAAAACCCTCTTGGAAACCCTAACCACAAAGCTGCTGGAATGCTTCATGGCTTTTCAGCGAAACCTAATAAACACAAGATAACGAGAAAGTTTTAAAAATGGCTAATAAAGCAAAACGCACTAAAGTTACTAACCCTAACGAAGTTAAATTCAACCACGTACCAGTGTACAACTTGGCAACTGTTCGTAAGCTCGCGCTTGCACTAATCGTCAAGGCTAGCCAAGATCCTAAGAAGGTCGAAGCGATTGCAGATACTCTTGAAGTCCTAATGGCCTTCCTTAAAGATCGTGCAGAAGCTGGTGTTAAAGCCCGTGAAGTTGCTGTAGCTGCTGAGACAGCTAAGCGTGAGGCTGCTGCTGAGGCTGCTGCTAAGCACAAGATCGTTGATGCGAAGAGCAATCTAGCGAGTGCAGAAGCTGGTGTAACTAAGTGGGCGGCTGTGCTAGACACATTGCTACCTGCTAAGAAGGACGCAGAGTAATTAATATGGCTGTCCCCTCTGCATAGTGCATGGGCAGCCCTCTTACCTTCTAACAGGAGAACACTAATGGCACAAACAAATATCCGTACTGCTACGTCTGTCGTACCAGTTACATTTACCCTGCTTGATATCACTCCTAAGACAGTATTTACTATCTTCGCAACTGGCCGCGACCTACACGTATGTATAGGCCCGGATGCAGTGGAAGATTGTACAGAAGCAGGCTCATTTTTCCTACCTGCTGGCGCAGCACTAGAAATGCAGCCAGTACCAGCTAATCCGATCTTCGTAAAGGCGAGCGTGTCAGGCACAGTCTCGTACTGGTACTCATAATGCCCGTATATTTCAGCGCACCCGCAGCCGATCCCGTAGGTAATCAAAACTATGCTGGTCAGGTATTCGTCGTGGGAGACGGTCTAAGTTCAGACGACTTCCGCATTAAACAAGTAACAATTCTAGCAGCAGACTCTGAGAGTGGTATAGACGAAGCAAAGATGGCTTTCCAGAAGTCAACTGTTGACATCACAGGCGATCTGACTATCGACGATCAGGTTTGGGTCACTATGGTTCTAATGGATCTTGACGAAACTAAGATCCTTGGTGAAGTCGAGGCGGGTTTGAACTCATTCTCGCTCGGTGATAAACACGTTATGCACTCAGTAGGTGCTGGTATCATGTTTGAGGACAGAGCTACAAACGACACAGGTCAGAGCATCCAGTTCCTTGCAGCATCATCAGGTTTAGAGAACACATCAGACATTTCTAATGCTATCGTATATGAACCTGCTGGCACACATTTTGGTGCTTTGTTGAACGCAACACGTACACCTGTTAATGAGCTAGCAGATACAGATCTAGATTTCACTATATCAACATCAGCAAATAGTGCTCTTGTTGCGTTCGATATCGAGATCATCCCGTATACTGATGAAGATCTAAGCGTTGACGAGTTAGCTGCTATTAATGCAGACGACATCTGGCTACATGCTTACGTAGGTAATAAAGATGTCACAGAGGCTGGTAATGGCGAGGCTCTTGAGTCCTATGCAGAGAATATGGGTCCAGTAACGTTTAACGGTGTTGCTCAGTATTATCTGCATAAACCGTTCATAGCGTACCAAGGTCAATTAATCACGTACCACGTTACACATGGTCGTCGTGGACCACTCGCTAAGTGTGCTAGGAAGGGTACAGGCGTATTCGATCTTAACAACAAGCCGATGCCTCACTATGATGTGAACTTTCGTCCGCTTGAAACCCGTATTATGGCGTTCCAGAATGATTATTCACTGCTTACAGCAGACGCATCCCTGACCTTTGGTCGTAAATGGGGTGTAGGAACAACAGCCGACACTATCCTAACGGCTCCACAGGCAACCCTATGGGATGATGGACGTAAGTTAGCGGTGTTCAACACGACACCAGCAGGTGGTGGTAACAGCGGTGATTGTACCATCAACTTCCGCAACATCACATATGCGGTAGATGGGTTCACAATCGCAAGCGAGGTTGCTACAACCGCTGTTCTTAACCGTAATCGTGATGATTACGTCTTCTACACATTACGCGCTGGTAACACTATGGCGTGGCACTACCGCGACCACAAATCAGGAAGGAGTGGCGAAGTATGAGTTTTAACTCTTTTGATCTAAATACGGATGAATTACTCGTCCATGACGTGACTGCACTTTCAGGCACAACAACAATAAATCTAGAACCCGGCCTATGGCATATAGCAGGGCATATGGTACTCACTACTGCTGACCTACCTAACGTTCGTCTTAATACGCATTCAGAAGTACACATAGCTTTAGACGGTATTACGGTAGTTAGCGATATGAGTGACAACCGTAGGGGTATTTATGCGGCTGCGTATCTGAATGGTTCAACACCTATACATGCTCAGTTCGACTACGGAACACTTGTTGTACCTACAGGCCCGGATCTGGTACTACAGATCACAGTACCTACGGGTCTAACGGCTGTGTTTCAGGCTCGGCGTGTACCTACTGCCGTACCTTTCACTAAGTCAGTATGGCGTGGAAATCCACAGGACGCTTACACGTACACACTTTGTAAGAGTGACAACGGTGCTCTATCGTCACCCGATGATATGTTCACAGGTGAAGTACCTGCGGGTGCATATGATGTACACGTGCGGTTCTCTTCTAAAGATAGTGCTGATATCGAGATGGACTTCGGTTCAGTAGTACAGACACTACAAGCGCATCCTGACGCGACAAGCACAGCGTTCCATGCCATTGAGTATCGGAACCGTATTATCGTTAATCCGGGAGCTAGCTATATACGGAAGACCGTATCCTCTTCGGCAGATACTAAAGACTTCACTCTAACACTTACTTGGCATGGAGATGAGCTATAATGTTTGGATTATTCAAGAAGAAGCCTACTGAGGCAGATCTACGTGAGATCAACTTCCGTATTCCCCGTCTGTCTCAGCTTGTGTCTGAACAAGTGAGAGGTTGGGAAGACTGTCTAGAGCAACTAGAAGCACTGTGCGAGAAGCACGGTATTGATATCAAAGACGCATAGAGCTGTAATACACACAGATAGCCTCAGAGAGCCTCCCATAGCTCTCCGGGGTGATTGTGCCTCTAAGCTTCTCACCGCCTCTGTGGGCTAATCTGAGCGATATATGATAAGAAATTAGGAAATTATATTATGAATTTTTCAAAAGCACTAGAAAATCTTAAAGACGGTTGCCGAGTACAGCGTAAAGGCTGGAATGGTAAGGACATGTATCTAGAGCTACAGATACCGGATGAGTATAGCAAGATGTCTTTGCCCTATATCTGGATCAAAACAGCATGTGACAATCGCGTCCCGTGGCTTGCATCACAAACAGATATTCTAGCGGGTGATTGGCAGATCGCCTAAGCTATAAAAAATACACAGATACAGGGATCAGATAGGCTGGCTCATTAAGGAGTACCGTATCCCCTGAGCTACTAACGCTCTAATAAAGTAGAGCACATTTTAGCATGTATAGACCGCAGATGCTCTCTATACAGTGTGAACCAGCGTGGTGGGATCGCGGGATGTAGAGATACATTCTCCCCCACCCGTGTAGGTATCTCATATACCTCTCATAGGGTACTCATTAGGTACTCATATTCTGAATTGAAAAATATTATAATTACGTTCGGGGGTATCTAATACAATCCTCTTTCCAAATTCCCCCATAGGGTCTCCGCTACATCATATCCTATATATAATCATATATACTATCATATCGTATCATATATCACACGCTACATATCATGTTCATACTCTAATGGGTATGGGTATCATACCTTATTTATATTCATGCTTGCTCTGTTGGTATCTATATTTACTTAACTGCTATTCTATATCTTACATTCATGTGTTATTCATTATGTACTCATATACTAATCATATCTATAATCATATGTCAATCATATAATATCATATTCATACTATTATATATTAAGGCGGGGTATCATACTCGTATCTATTATTATCTATTATACATTATATATATAGGTATCATACTAATCTTTATAACTACGTTATGTATATTGTATTCTATCATCCTATCGTCAGATATAATTCATTGTCTATCTTTGAAACAGATACAGCCTATAAATCAGGCTAACCTCTTCCCTAGTATAGCGCACACTTTTGAACATAATACAAATAATGCTTATAAATCATACTGTTATCATATTTATGCATATTTATTGAAATAAGGGGTTTACATATCTATTTGTGTTAGCTATATTCAAATCATCGAAACGCAGACAACAACAAGCCAACGTCAATAAGAGCTAAGTTAGAGCATTCGACAAAGATAAATATTAACAAAAGAGTTGACATGATGTAAGTACTACTTTATAACGTATCAACAAGCCAAGGCCACATAGAGCCGCTTAACGAGAAAATCTATGCAGTCGCGAAACAACGACAACACTAGGGTGCGTGTGCATCGCTGATTAAGTTCAGTCTGACAGTTTGGGATCGGTAAGCCAACGTAGCAAGTCAGCGGGTGAATATGTAAGACGGTGTGAAGCCCGTTAATATTCATCTAGTGTTAATCTAAGGTTACTCTGATGAGTAGCTATGGGCAGACGTACGGATAAGAACGAACGCTAGCCGTGTTGTGTGGCTGGTGGTCAATCGGTCCGTGTCACAACCGTCTGCCTTTAATTACTCATCAACATAGGATTTAATACAATGAAGACTATTGAACTATTCAAGCATTCATACGGTGTTTACCGTGCATGGCTTAACCCTGTTTCATCTGCATACAATGCATCACGCTTTACACTGCGCATGAAATTTAACTATCGCTTTCACTAATCAAACCAATCAACTCAATTAAAGGATTTAATACAATGACTAAGATCACACAAGAAATGACTAACGCATCACTAGCTAAGCTTAAAGAAGATATCAACGTGGCTATTCAGTCCGCTAACACGATGCGTGACAAGGTGCAACATGCTCTTGTAGGCTGCGTGTCACATTGGAAACTAACAGGCTCTAATGCAGGGCTTGCGCCTATCATTAACGAGTTCATTAAAGAACTAGGACAGGGCGTTAATCTGAACGCTGTCAAAGCATGGTGTGAAGAACACTTGCACATGATTGAAGATCTTGAAGGCAAACGCCTTGTGTTCAAAGCTGTTAAGGTTGAGCAACTCGACACTAAGAAGGCTAACGATTGCAAGTGGTGGTCATTGAAGCCTCAACAAGTGTTTAGCTTTGATCTAAAGACTGCTATCCTAGCACTTGAAAAGAAGGCTAAGAAGGCACAAGAAACGCTTGATGCTGATCCAGATGCGGACGTGCAACTTGATCCCGAAATCTATAACCAACTTATGCAATTATCTAATAGCGTTCACGCTATGAACTAAGGCTAGGTTATAGGCTCCATGTGAAAACCTCCAGCCGCATGGGGCTTATTAACTTAATCTAATAGGGATTGAAACAATGTTATATGACAAGCTTATCGAGTTATATCTCGACTACAAGAACAACTATCTAACAGTTGCTAAATTCGCAGAACATCATAATATAACCATTAACGATGCGCATGACATTTTGATCATGGGCTCTAAATATCTTGATAAAGGACCAGAACTATGAATACTCAAACAATCAAGCCTGAACACTTCAATCCTAATGTTGTGAACAATGGCGGTGTATGTGCTCATTCTGATGATAGCTCTAAACAGGACTATATGATCTTTAGTGTCGGTAACACGATTGAAAAGGATAATGAGTTCAAAGAGTACTGCCGGACATCACGTCTAGGCTATAAACAAGTGACAGGGTGTTACATGGGTGTAGAAGAAACTGCATTCATTGTGAACCGTAAACATAGATACGCGATCTTTCCGTTCATTAAGCACGAAGAGAGCGTTTTGTTCTTAGGACCACTCGTGGCAGGGGCAAGGGAAGCAACGCTTGTGTACGTACAAGCTGGACGACCTGCTGAGCATCTAGGTATGTTCCGTCAGTGTAGTAAAGAATATGCTAAGAAGCAAGCCGCATGGACATATGATCCAACAACAGACACATACTTTGTAGCAGGTGGTTACTAATGCGAGATACAATGCACCGATACTATAAGCAGACGCGTGATGGCGCTGTACGTATAGACGAGATGGTTTACAAGGCTCTTATCATTGAGGGCGCAAAGGTAACACATTCCATTGATGGGATGACCATGATTAGAATGAAGGGTGAATGATATGTCTAAAGACCTTATATTTATTAAGTGGGTTGATAGCCACTCACCTAACTTTAACGGTTGGGTGAATGAGGACGAAATCAACAATTGCGTTCTGACTATCTTTACCGTCGGTTGGGTCATCTATGAAGATGACAAGATCATTACAGTCGCATCTCAGATATCAGCAGGTGATGACAGTGACAGTGTTGCAGGTGTTATCACTATCCCACGTGTAGCTATTAACGACATCTCAATGCTATGTCGGTGTAGCTATGACACGTAAACACTTTCAAAGACTAGCGCAGTTAATGCGTGTGCATAAACCTGTCACGACAGGACCGCTACTCATTATGTGGGAAGATATGCTTGCAGATCTTATCGTTGAGCTACAGGCCATGCACCCTTCATTCAATGAAGACAAATTTAGAGATTGGGCGCACAAATGAGTACCAAGATCGACATAACCGCGATGTTTCCTGAGTTACCGCACTATCTAACGGTATACAAGGTACTGACCGAGGCAACATACCACCGTAACACCTTAGAAGATGAAGGTGCTAACGTAGGTGTTGAGGTTCATTCGACAATACATGTAAACAAAGTTGTAACCCTTCCGGCCTTATACAGCGAGGGTTATATAAACCGCTATCCCAATAGATGGGCTAGTGACATATTAATGAAGATAGTAAGGCGTTATGGGCTGACAGTACAGCCTAGACAATACGCATAGGAGAATTACCATGACTTTCGTACTAGCTGCCGTTACCGTTGCGGCTGTCCTTGTGACACTCAACCGTGTGATTAAGCTCAAAAAGCTCTTAGGATTAGCGACATTGATCGATATACTATTTTCGGTCCTAATGCTTATCGTGTTCGCTGGTACGCTTGGTGGTACTCTTGTGGCGATCTCTGCGGGTCTATTGATGGCTGTAACGCTGTCAGTGCTACGTAAGATTATTGGATTTGAAAAGCTGACCTTTAGAGGTTGGCAAACAGTAAATGGATTAGTATAATGAACAAGCAACCGTTAATCAGTAAAGGACAAGTACCATATGTGATAGCTTTTGTTGCTATACTATTCCTTGTTCTTGTTGGGCCAGAGACACTGGCATTTTCATTCCTCTTAGCATGGCTGTTTATTCCATGGAAAGAGTACATTCTTAAATTCAAACACTATATGGATAAATTAGAAAAGGAAGCATCTAATGCTAGTTAAATTCTTTGAATGGCTGTTAGGCGGTAAGTTCGTCAAGACAGTCAAGACAACGGCAGCAGTAGCTGTTGTTGCAGGTACAGGCTACATGGCACCCACGGTCATGACTGAGCTTAAACAGTGGGAAGGCTTTATCGCTAAGCCTTACACAGACATCGCTGGTGTACGTACACAAGGCTACGGCCATACTAACCGCGCTGGTACGATCAAGATCAAGGAAGGCTCGGTCTGGACTGAGCAATATGCATCTGAGGTGCTTGAACTTGATCTTAAACAGTATTGGGACGGTGTTGACAAATACGTCACAGTGAACCTAACACCTTGTCAGCATTCTGTACTGACCATGTGGACATATAATGTCGGTGTTGGTGCAATGCGTAAGTCAAGCCTTGTACGTGAGCTTAACCAAGGTCATTACAATCGTGTGCCACGTAAGCTGATGGCATGGAACAAAGCAACAGTACGCGGTAAGAAAGTTGCAGTACGCGGTCTTACTAATCGACGTAAAGCAGAAGGCGCTCTATGGGCGAGTGATTGTAAATGAATAGGGCTAAACTATATAACGACTACGCTGGCGACACACTAGAAATAGTAGCTCATGATGGCGGTGTCTGGTTCTACAATAATGTAGGGGCCGATGTACACGACGAAGACGATGGACAGGCAGCAAACATTCTTCTAGATCGTAAACAGGTGAAAGACCTTCGCCGCGAGCTTAAACTCATGTTAAAGGAAATGAAATGATCATTGCATCTATGAAAAACAATCCACCGAAGTTCACCTATCCGTGCATGATGTTGCATACAAAGTCTAAACAACTCGTACTGTTCTCCCAGTTTGGTGTAGGTACTCGTGTTTATTCTGAGGTTAACGAGAGCACTATTGGATATTACTCCACAAGTTGGAATATGGAGCAGTTCGAAGACTTTGCAGGTTCTGTAGAACTAAAAACAAGAAAACAAAATGATTAAGACAGCATTCAAATGGCTGATGGGGCCAGTAACTTCCATCATCGACAGTTGGGTAACAGCTAAGTCTAATGTCCAACTAACTGAAATCGAGCGTCAAGCAAAGAAAGATGTATTGACCGCTGATATCCGTAAGACAATCATCGCTGATGCACAGATCCGCGACCGCGTTGTCACTAACATCATCGCGGATGATCGACGTGATACACGTACAGCATGGATCCGGCCTGTGACGGTTGGTCTATCTATCCTGTTCTGGATCATCATTGCTGGTACTCAGATGCAGCACATGGACGGTACACCCGTCATCCCGTTCATTCTAACGATCCCTGATGGTGGATATGGTGAGCTATTGTTCGCATTGCCGTTGGGTATCATTGGTACGTTTGTGATCGGTCGCCCGTTCGAGAAGATCGCTATGATCTGGAAAGGTAACTAATGCAGGACCATACACTGGAAGATGCAGCTACACTGATCCTTGCTATGCATGGTGACGTAGAGCCGCTATACAGTGATGACGCACTTGATCAGGTTGATACAATCAGTATCGAAGAGCTTGATCAAGATGTCGTTGAGACTGATTTAACCCGCGCTGGTATCGCAGAGACTACCAGTGTAGACAAATTTATGGCAATGAACGGAGAAACACACCATGTCGAACGTATTTGAAGTAAAGACAAAAATCCCTAAACAGGCTCTCAAATTAGATGTAGATACATCTATTTCACATATAGACAAGTTCCTTGACGGGACAGGTTACATGATCACTGCTATTAAAGATGAAAAACTTTCTGAGATGCTTTTCGAGAACCTCGATCTTGATCTTGAAATCCCAGCTAAGCTAGGTGATGTCATCGTAAAAGGCTTTGATGATGATATCGTGATCTATTCACAGCAAGCGTTCGATCTACGCTATGAAAGAGTGGGTTAATCTTGCTATCAACCTGCCGATTGGACAATCAAGACGCATAAAGTGTCATGACTGTGGACATGCAGATAATACTCTATCTCTGAGTAATCAGGGTAAGAAATATTATGCCCACTGTTTCGCTTGTAAGTGGTCGGACGTAGCAGATCCACCACCTATGACCCCAAGGGAAAGGTTGGAGCTGGCTAAGAATGCAGCAGCATTTGAAGCTTCACCACCTACCCTGCCAGAAGACTTCACCTTAGATATGGATATCCGAGGGGTTCTCTGGATATCTAAGGGTGGGTTACATGTAGATGATGCTCGTAAGTTAGGTTGGGGATGGTCAGATAAGATGCGTAGGGTAGTAATGCCAGTGTACGAGAATGGCTCACTGGTGGCCATACAAGCGCGTTCTGTCATCTCTGGTATGAAGCCTAAGTATTTGTCACAGATCCACTCAGGCCCACGTCCTGCCTTCAAAGCGGGTACAAGAGGCAAGGGTAGTCTGGTCTTAACCGAGGATATGCTGTCAGCAGCACGAGTATCCAAGGTTACAGATGCTTGGTCTATACTAGGAACCAATCTCATGGATGCTGTTATCGTACAGATAGCCGCATCTAACTATGATGACATCGGGATATGGATGGACAACGATGAAGCCGGATTAAACGCAAGACGTAAGATGATGAAGCAGCTAGGCGCTGTTGGCATTGAGGCTAGGCTAATCAAATCTGATCGGGATCCTAAGCTATACACACTCGAACAAATAAAGGAGCTAATTAGTCATTGCCTATAATTTTGACATCAACATGCTCAAAATGATGAAGCACCGTAAGCAGTTCCAAAAGTACCGTATGCAAGTGAACCGAACAGTTCTAGCAGATGGTACTATGGCATTGTTAAAGGATTTTGAACGGTACTTCGCTACATTTCCTGAGCATGAAACCATAGACTTTCAATTGTTCATCCCACGTATGCACAGTTGGAACAAAGCCGTTGCCGAAGAGGTCATGGCTACTCGTATCGTAACAATCAAGAATATCGCTAAAGGAGATATTTCAAAGGACGTGGAGAACGCTCTACAGAATGAGATCGCAAGTGCTGTCTTATCTACGGAGCTCAGCAGTCTGATCGACCAACATGCCGAGGGTGACATTGATAACCTTGGCTTTGCTATTGGCAATGCTTATGATGCATATCGTAAGAACGCTGGTACGGTTGCTGAGGATTTCATCACAGATCGCATCGCTACCTTATTGGAAGAAGATGACGATTTGGGGGGATATGAATGGAGACTTGATTGTCTAAAAACATCAATGCGGGG
>SPKZ01013347.1_pt1 | contig 13303 bp, 10 predicted proteins | sample 2456571 | NCBI WGS metagenome assembly SPKZ01 (sample SAMN11192286, study PRJNA482655) | marine metagenome | biome: ENVO:00000447; feature: ENVO:00000244|ENVO:00000211|ENVO:00000569|ENVO:00002023; material: ENVO:00002151; isolation source: ocean water from marine abyssalpelagic zone ...
CCTCGATGCCCTCGAAGTCGATACGCACCACGCTGGCGAGCGCCGATCCGAGCACCGTGTCGCGGATCCGGTCGGCCAGCTCGTTCACGAGGTCGAGCAGCTCGTCGTCTCGCTCCGCCGTCAGCACGCGCGTGTGACTCGGCTGGCCCACGGCGGCGGGCGTCAGCCGCATGTCGAGGCTGTAGCGGCCCGCGAGCTCGGTCACGCTGCCGGCCACCACGAACTCCGCGCCGACGTCGGCTGCCAGGTCGCGCAGGGCTTCGTCCGAGGTCAGCTCATCGCCGCGTTCGGCGATCCCCTCGGCGACTCGCGCGGGATCGGCGATGCGGACGTCGCCGCCCTCCTCGAGGCGCGAGCGCACGAGATTGGCGAGGGACGCGCCGAGGAAGTCGATGGGCTTCGAGCTGTGGACTCGAAAAGGCAGCACGGCGACCACCGGGACCCGGTCGGACAGCCCCTGCGCCGCCACGGCGACGGGCAGTACCGCTGCGGTGAGCACCGATCCCGCGAACCCGACGGCCAGCCACGCGCGGACCGCGCGAGCCCTGGCTCGCTCGGACCCGCGCCTGCGGAGGTCGCAACGGTGCGCGCGCAACGGATCCCTCCGGCCCGCTCGGACGGGCGGTGAGACCTCGGGACTCGATTCGTGGCTGTGCGCACCGCGAACGGTTGCGTTCCGATGCCTCATTCGGCTGACGGCCCCCACCCCGAAGCGCAGGAGTCTAGGCGGCGCGAGTGAAGGTGACAACCCCCAGTCGGTGAGTTTCACGTTAAAAATCAAATAGTTACGAAGAATCCGAGGGGATCCCGCCGCATCCGGATCGGGCGTTTCGGGGCTACTCGTCGCTGCCGAGAAACTCGTGGGCCTTGGGCTCGGCGAGATAGCCGTCGGTGAGCACGGCCTGACGTCCGAGGCGGCGGGCGAGCGATGGACTGTGGGTGACCACGACGAGCGCAGTGCGGTGGGTTCGGTTCATCTCCATCAGCAGGTCGAGCACCTGGTCACCCGTCTTCGGGTCGAGGTTTCCGGTGGGCTCGTCGGCGAGAACCACCTCCGGCTCGAGCACGAGGGCGCGGCCCACCGCAACGCGCTGGCGCTCGCCACCCGAGAGCTTCCCCACCGGGTGTGTCAGGCGGTGTTCGAGACCCACCTCGGTGAGGAAACGCTCCGCTCGTTCGGCCATCTCGTCGAAGGACTTTCCCTGGATGAGTCCCGGCATCATCACGTTCTCGAGGGCGTTGAACTCCGGAAGCAGGTGGTGGGACTGGAAGATGAACCCGAGACTTTCATTCCGGAAGGCAGCGAGCTCCGACGGCGATTTCGCGAACAGATCTTCACCGCGGAAGGTCACCCGACCCTGGGTCGGGTGGTCGAGGGTTCCCAGAATGTGAAGGAGGGTCGACTTGCCGACCCCGGAGCGACCGACGATTGCGAGCCGCTCTCCCTCGCGGAGGACGAGGTCGACGTCGCAGAGGACCTCGATCGTTCCCTCGCCGGTAGGGAACGACTTGCGAAGCTTCGTCGTGCGCAGGAGTTCGCTACTCATACCGCAACGCCTCGACGGGATCGATGCGCGCGCCCTGCCGACTCGGCAGCAGCGTCGCGCCAAGCGCCAGAACCATCGCGAGCGCGACCGCGATCCCGATCTGTGACACGTCGAGCTCCGCGGGCAGCGTCGAGAACTGGTAGACGCTGGCCGGCAGCGTGTCGATGCCCGTGAGCATCTCGATCTGACGCTGCACCCACGCGATCTGCCCCGTTACGGAGATACCCGCGACGACACCGAGCGCAGTGCCGACGAGCCCGATGAGCGTGCCTTCGATGGCGAAGATGCGCTCGATGCTGTCGTCCTCGGCGCCCATCGCCTTCAGGATCGCGATATCGCTCGACTTCTCCATGATCATCATCACGAGGGTCGACACGATCGAGAACGCGGCCACCACCATGATCATGGCGAGCAGGATGAACATCATCACCCGCTCGCTCTTGAGAGCCTGGAAGAAGGCCGGAAAGAACTCCTTCCAGTCGCGGGTGTAATAGGGGAAGCCGAGCGCGGTCTGCACTTCGTCTGCGACCCGGCGCGAGCGGTAGAAATCGGTGGTTCGCCCCTCGATGCCGTCGACGACGTTCTGCGTGCGCCGGAAGTCCTGGGCGGCGGTCAGGCTCACGTAGGTGAACATCTCGTCGTACTGGAAGAAGCTCGACTCGAAGACCCCGACCACGCGAAAGCGCGTCAGACGCGGCGCCGGACCGAGGGGTGTCTGGGGACCGCCAAACGGAGAGATCACCACGAGTTCATCGTCGAGCGCGACGCCGAGGGCGCTCGCGAGTTGACTGCCGATGATGATTCCGGCGTCGCCACGCTCTTCCGATTCGGCCTCGGCGAGCGACGCGATCGAGCCGCTGATGACGTCGTTCTCGAGATCGGTGACGCTGCCGACCCGCGCCGGGTCCACGCCGCGAACGCGCACCGCCATGATCTCGCCGGAGCCGCCTCGCACCATCCCCTCGGCGTCGAGATACGGCGACGCTGCGACCACCTCGGGAATGGCCTCGACCTTCTCGACCAGCGCCTCGTAGTCGCCAAAGGAGCCAAGTCCGCTGTGCACGGTGAAGTGCGCGCGGTTGCCGATGATCTCATCGCGCCAGGTGCGCTCGAAGCCGTTCATCACCGACAGCACCGTGATGATCAGCCATACACCAGCGGCGATGCCCAGCACGCAGATGCCGGTGATGACGGAGATGAACGTCTGGCGCCGCTTCGCAACGAGATAGCGGCGCGCGATGAACCACTCCACGCCGCCGCGGGTGTCGAGGAGCCCCGCGGTAGCGAGCGGCAGGAGCCCGAGGAGCACGAGCATGGCCAACGCCCCGATGAGCGCGCCACCCGCAGTGGAGACGTCGACCTGGGGCCCATCGAGGAGCAGCGCGAGCAACACGCCGGGAACCAGAGACCCCGTGAGCACCCAGGCGAGGCGCTCGCCGGTCGGCGCGCCGCCGCGGACCCGAAGACCCACCGACACGACAAGGACGACGAGCAGCGGCGCTAGTGCGAAACCGATCTGCGCGCTCCCACCCACTACGAGCGCGTAGCTCGAGCCCAGCACGGCGAGAACGAGGTACGCGAGGGTAGTCGAGCGAAAGTTGCGAAGAACGATCCAGACCACGCCGCTGACGAAAACAACGGCGACGAGTCCGCCCCCCGAGGCACCGGCGAGCGCGCGGAGTCGGATGAGCATCGGCTCGACGGCCAACTCGGGCGCGCCCCACTGCAGGACGGCCACGCCGACGACCACCGACCAGACGCCCGCGACGAGGAGCCGGTTGCGCAGGGTCGTGGATACGCGTGCGAAGCGCTCGAGGGCCACCACAGCCGAGCCCACGAAGAGCAGCGCGAGCGCGCTGATGCCGAGGGCGATCGTCACGATGAAGCTGAGGGCAACGGTCCCGCCGGCCGCCGTGAGTAGCTCCCAGAGCATCGCACCCAGCGCCTCCATCAGCTGCCGCCCGATTCGGGACGCAGGTGCGGAAACAGGATCACCTCGCGGAGGTTCGGGGCGTCGGCGAGCACCATGACGAACCGGTCGATTCCGATTCCGAGTCCCCCTGTCGGCGGCAGGCCGTACTCGAGCGTCAAGAGGTAGTCCTCGTCGAGGGGATGAGCTTCTTCGTCGCCAGCGGCGCCGGCCGCCCGCTCGGCTTCGAGCCTTGCTCTCTGATCGTCCGGATCGTTGAGTTCGCTGAAGGCGTTTCCGATCTCCATTCCCCCAATGTACGGCTCGAAACGCTCGACGAGGGCCGGATTCTCGGGGGATCGCTTGGCGAGCGGCGAGAGCTCCACCGGGTACTCGGTCACGAAGGTGGGTTCGAGGAGCCTTCGTTCGGCGTGATCGCTGAACAGATCGTCGACGAGCCTCGCCCAGGAGGTGGCCTCGCCAGTACCGAGCCCCTGGGCCACGACCTCCCTGCGAAGGGACTCGAGGTCGGAGAGCTCGGTGAAGTCGAGACCGGTGGCTTCGAGAACGGCGTCCCGCAACGTCACGCGATGCCAGCGCGCGAGGTCGATGGGCGTGCCGCGGAACTCCATCTGGGTCGACCCTACGACCCGCTTCGCGACGTCCGCCAGCATCTCCTCGGTAAGCTGCATCATGTCGCGGTGGTCGGCGTAGGCCTGGTAGCACTCCATCATCGTGAACTCGGGGTTGTGCTTTCGCGACACGCCCTCGTTGCGGAAGTTGTGAGAAATCTCGTAGACGCGGTCGAGGCCACCAGCGACGAGACGCTTGAGATACAGCTCGTCGGAAATGCGCAGGTAGAGGGTCTGGTCGTAGGTGTTGTGGTGCGTCGTGAACGGCCGGGCCGCAGCACCGCCGTAGAGGGGCTGGAGCGCGGGGGTCTCGACCTCGAGGAAACCCCGCCCGTCGAGGAACGCCCGCATCGCCGATACGGCCCGACTGCGCAGAAACGCGATGCGCCGCGCGTCCTCGTTCACGAGCAGGTCGAGGTGACGCCGTCGAAAACGCGTCTGGACATCCTGCAGCCCGTGCCACTTCTCGGGCATGGGGCGCAGGCTCTTCGCGAGGAGCTGCGCCGCGCGGATGTCGAGGGTGAGCTCCTCGGTGCGCGTGCGCCAGAGCGGGCCCTCGACGTGCACGAAGTCGCCCACGTCGAGGGCCTTCACGAACGCAAAGAGCTCCGGCTCGACGTTCTTCTTCTGCACCGAGAGCTGCAGGCGGTGGCCGTCCTCGAGGAGCGATAGGAACACGAGCTTGCCAATCGAGCGCACGGCCATGACGCGGCCGGCGAGTCCGATCACCGAGGGGTCCGCGTCGAGCTGTTCGCCGCTCACACCGCCGAACCGCTCCTGCACCTCGGCGATGCGAACCCGGTCGCCCACCCTCGCGGGAAACGGATCCACCCCGCTCTCGCGCAGAGCGACGAGCCTTTCTCGCCTCGAATCGATCTCACTCACGACGTCTCTCCAATACCGCTCGCCTTTTGCAGGAGCGTTGCACGGATGAAGGGATCGAGCGCCCCCTCGAGCACGGCATCGACGTTGCCCGTCTCGACGCCCGTACGGTGATCCTTCACGCGCTGCTGCGGGTGAAGAGTGTAGGACCGAATCTGACTGCCGAAGTCGATGGTACGCTGCTCGCCCCGAGCCGCGGCCATCGCTTCCTCGCGCTCGCGCCGGGCCCGCTCGAACAGGCGCGCGCGCAGCACCTTCATCGCCGACGAGCGGTTCTTGTGCTGAGAGCGTTCGTTCTGGCACTGCACCACGATACCCGTCGGGATGTGGGTGAGGCGCACGGCCGAATCGGTCTTGTTGACGTGCTGCCCCCCGGCGCCGCCCGCGCGGTACGTGTCGACGCGCAGGTCCTTCTCGTCGATCTCCACCTCGATGGTGTCGTCGATTTCGGGAACGACGGTGACGCTGGCAAACGCCGTGTGGCGCCGCGCCTGGGAGTCGAAGGGTGAGATGCGCACGAGGCGGTGAACACCCTCTTCGGCCTTCGCGTAGCCATACGCGTAGGGTCCAGCCACGGTAAACGTGACGCTGCGGATACCCGCCTCTTCGCCGGCCTGCGAGTCGAGCACCTCGACCTCGTAGCCGCGCCCGTCCGCCCAACGCGCGAACATGCGCATCAGCATCTCGGCCCAGTCGCACGCGTCGGTGCCGCCGGCGCCGGAGTTGATGGAGAGGATGGCGTTCGACACGTCGTGCTCGCCGCCGAGGAGCGCGCGCAGCTCCGCGTCGTCGAGCTCGCCAGAGGCAACGTCCAGCTTCGAGGCGGCCTCGGCGCGGGTCTCTTCGTCGTCTGCTTCCGCGGCCAACTCGAGGAGCACCTCGGTGTCGCCGAGTCCGCTCTCGAGCGCGTCGAACACGGCGATCTCGCGGTCGAGCACCGCCTTCTCTCGCAGGATCTTCTCGGCCTGCTCGCGGTCGTTCCAGAGATCGGGGCGCGCCGTCTCGGCCTCGAGGGCCTCGAGGCGGCGTCTCAGTCCATCGGGGTCAAAGACGCCCCCGGAACTCGTCGAAACGCGCGCGCAGGGCGCGCAATCGTTCGGCAAGCTCGCTGGCATCGATCATGTTCGTGGATTCGCTCATGCCTACCTCGTGTGCCTCGGCTTCCGAGGCGACTTTCACGGGGGGAGGGTTCAATTTCGTTCGAGCTTCGTTCGCCTTCGCGCCGGGCGGCCGTTTCGGAGCGCGAGTCCGACGATCGCGATTGCCGCGAGCCAGCACACTCCTGCGAAGACGTCACCGTGTCGGCTGTAGAAGGAACCTCCCGCGGGCGCTGCGCGCAACGGTACGTCCAACACCAGGAGATCGCGCTCGAAGATCTCCGTGCGGGAGTGGACCCTCCCGCGCGCATCGATGAATGCCGTTACCCCCGTATTCGCGGCCCGCGCGGTCCAGACCCGGTTCTCCGCCGAGCGCATGGCAGTCATGGCCAGGAACTGGAATGGCGCCCCCGTCCGCCCGTACCAGGCGTCATTCGTGATGGCCAGGAGCACTTGCGCGCCGTCGTCCACGAAGCGCCGGACGAGGTCCGGGAACAGCAGTTCATAGCAGATCGGGACGCCGGCGCGGAGGCCACGGGAGTCCGCATCGGGTGGAGTGGGGCCAAAGGGAACGGTCAGCGCCCGCGGCCCTGCGCCGGGCGTGACGTCGCCGCTCGCGATGCCGCTCGCGACCGCGGAAAGGAAACGGCCCAACAGACCCCGGAAGGGCACGTACTCGCCGAACGGCACCAGGTGCGACTTGTCGTAGCGCTCGAGGATCCGCCCATCGCGGTCCACCAGGAACGCACTGTCGAAGAACTCGGACACGCGACCGGTGCCGTCGTAGCGCAGCCCCACGCCGCCGATCACGAGGGTCGTGGCGGTCTCCCGCGCGAGGGCCATCACCAACTTACCGGTTTCCCGGTAGGGCTCGACGCCGCCGGGCACGGCGGACTCCGGCCAGATCACGACCTTCGCCCCCTCGCGCGCCGCGCGGCGCGTGAGGTCCGAGTACGCCGTGAGCGTACGCCCCCTCCACTCGGGGCTCCACTTCACGTCCTGCTCGATGTTGCCCTGAATGACCGCCATGCGAACATGGGGCAGAGCCGACTCGTCGACGCGGGTCAGCGTGGCGAAGCCGAGAGCGTGAGCGAGCAGGACGATCACCGCCGAGCTCCACACGGCGGCGCCCGGGCGGACGCCGCGCCAGAGGTCGAGTCCGGCGCGCGCCAGCGCCGCAGCGCCGAGTGCGCTCACGAACGACAGACCGTAGACCCCGGTGTACGCCACCACACCCATCAACGCGAGGTTCTCGTGCTGCGCATAGCCGAGGGTGGCCCAGGGAAACCCCGTGAACAAGAAACCGCGCATGTGATCCAGCGCGGTCCACAGCACCGCGATGGAGAGCGGGTGGGCCGCGCCGCGCACCTCGAGCCACGCGAACCCCGCGCCGAAAGCCGCGGTGAAGATCGCGATGCACACCGCGAGACACACGGGCGCGAGGAGCCCGACGATGATGGGCGCGTGGCCGTGCGTGACCGTGACGACGTAGATCCAGTGGAGGATCGCCGAGTGCGCGACGAGACCCGCCAGGCCACCGATTCCGAGCGCCCGACGCGGCGCGAGTCCGCGCAGACCGAGGATGAAACAGGCAGGTGCCAGCCACGCGAGGACGACACCGAGATCCACGACCTCGCCCATCACCAGCTGCGGAAACGCAAAGAACGAGGCGCCGACGTACGCAGCGAGCCAGCAGAGCCGCCCTCCCGATGTGGGCACGGCGTCCGAGGGCGGGAGGTCGGTCACGTCTCGAGGATGCGCCACAGTCGGCGTTCCTCGGCCCGCATCACCCGGGCCTCGTCGTCCTCGACGTGGTCGTAGCCCACGAGGTGGAGCGTGCCGTGGATCAGCAGGCGCGCCACCTCGTCGTCCAGCGTGCGCCGTCCCCGCCTCGCCTGACGCACGGCCGTCTCGATGCCGATCACGACGTCTCCGAGGAGCGCCCCGCGAAAATCGGCGCCCTCCCCTTCCAGGAGCGAGAACGCGAGAACGTCGGTGGGTCCTTCCTTGTGTCGGAACCGCTCGTTCAAGTCCGCGATTTCCAGCTCGCGGACGATGCTCAGCGAGAGCTCCGAATCGCCGCGACCGATCTCGTGGAGCAGCCGGTCCGCGCGCCGGCGCAGCAGGCGGCGGTCGGGTCGCGGAAGCCCGCGCGTTCGCGGCGGGCCGGAGATGCTCGTGGTCATTCGCCCGAGCTGGCTTCGCCCGGATCCGCCGGGCGCGGCTCCGGCGACTCTCCCACCCCGTGCTCGGGGCTTCTCCGTGCGTCCGCGCGACGCGGGTCGGGCGCCCGATCGTAGGCGCGGACGATCTTCTGCACGAGCGGATGGCGCACGACGTCCTGGTCGGTGAAGCGGATGAAGCCGATCCCCTCCACGTCGCGAAGCATGTCGAGCACCTCGACGAGGCCGCTTCTCGTCTCGATGGGCAGGTCGATCTGGGTGATGTCGCCCGTGACGACCGCCTGCGAGTCGAAGCCGAGCCGCGTCAAGAACATCTTCATCTGTTCGCTCGTGGTGTTCTGCGCCTCGTCGAGGATCACGAACGAATCGTTGAGCGTGCGTCCGCGCATGAAGGCGAGCGGCGCGACTTCGATTACACCGCGGTCCATCAGCCTTGCCGCCTTGTCGAACGGCATCATGTCGTTGAGCGCGTCGTAGAGCGGGCGCAGATAGGGGTTGACCTTCTCGGCCATCGAACCGGGCAGGAAGCCGAGCTTTTCGCCGGCCTCGACCGCCGGGCGCGTCAGTACGACCCGCGATACTTCGTGGCGGTTCAGCGCCGCCACGGCCATCGCCATCGCGAGATACGTCTTTCCGGTCCCGGCAGGACCGCTCGCCATGACGATGTCGCACTGGCGCATGAGGTCGATGTAGCGCCTTTGCGAGAGGTTCTTCGCGGCGATCCGCCGCCGCGCACCGACCGCCGAGAGAATGTCCTCGTAGACGTCTCCGAGGTCGACATTGGGCTCGGCGGTGACCATGCGGACGGCCTGGTGGACGTCGCGCGCATGCACCGGATTCCCCGCCTGCAGCACGGCGTAGAGTTCCTCGAGAACTTTCTTCGCGAGGCCGACCTCCACGGACGACCCGACGAGCCGGACCTCGTTGCCGCGCGCGCGCGCGTGAACGCCGAGTTCCTGCTCGAGGATGCGCAGGGTCCTATCGCTGTCGCCATAGAGGGCCGCCGCGGTGTGATTGTCGTCGAAGACCAGGGTCTGACGGGTCGCGGCGTCGTTCGGTGCCAGGGGACGTCCTTTTCATTGAGCGATGCGTTGGGCCACGCCTTGGGCGACGAGGCTGGCGGAAGGAGCGCGAGTCGGGTGACCGGTTCGCGCGGCGGTGTCTCTGGCATCGCGTCATCTCATCGGCGTCAACACCACCGCGCCGTCTCGACGCGCGTAATAGTAGGGACGGCTCACAGACGTCGCCAACGCGCCAGGAACCCTCGGCTGAGCTCGCTCGAGGTCCTCCCAATCGGCCGGCCACTCGCCGCTGGTCATTCGGAAGTCCTCGACTGCGTGCTTCGCACGGAGCGTGGCGAAGTGCGCGCGAACTGCGGCGAGCGGTGCGTGCTCGATGAGGAGCCCCGGCCCCCATGACGCCGACGCGGCGCGGGTCCGGGTGGCGCCCTCCTGGGCCGCGAGGCTCGCGGCGATCAGCAACACGATCGGAAGCGCGGCGGCGAGCCAGCCACGCACCTGCTCCGGACTCACCCGTGACGCTCCGCTCGAGCGCCGGTTCGACGACCGCTCGATGGACTCGATGAGGCCCCCGCGAAGCAACTCGACGAGGACGTACATCGCGGCGAAAGTCCCGAGGCGGGACAGGTCGATGATCCGCCGCACGCTCAGTCGACCGTCGATCAACAGGCAGACGCGCTCGGCGTCCTCGGTGCGGATCCGAGACGCCTCCGCCGCATCGCGCCAGAGTCGCTCGAAGTCGCCGACGCGACGGACGACGGCTTTTTCGGACGGGATCTCGGACTCCAGCGAGTTCCACTCGTCCACCATCCGCAGTCCGTCCATGAGGATCTGCTCGGCACCGAGCATCGACTCGAACACGTGATCGTGATCGACTTGTTGAGTCTTGAAGTCGAACGATCCCGTCGACCACCGCAGCACCTCGAAGAGGCTCTCGCGCGTGAGGAGGGCCACAAGCTCCTCGAGACCCGACTCGCTGACGACGCCGCGCTCGACGGCAACGTTCCCGAAGCCGAGCGCCGCGGATTCGCTCTCCTTGCGCAGGAGGTCGACGCGTTCGCGTGTCGCGTAGCCGCAGCGAACCAGCATGTCGGCGAGGGCGCCAGCGGGTCGCTCGTGGGCCGGCGCCGCGGAGACGACAGCACCTCGGTCGAACAGGATCTGTATGCGCCGACCTCTGGATGTGAACTCGAGGGCGCCGCTCTTCCGCTGTTGACCGATCAGCTGGAAGATCTCGGCGATTCCGAAGTCTTCGATGTTGCCCCGCAGCGCGACGGACATGGTCAGGCGTTCCTCCGGGCGCCGATCGAGAGCGCCACCGCGGTCGCGTAGGTGAGAGCAGCCAGCCCGGCGATCCCGAGAAAGAAGAGCTGCGCCGCCGCGCCGGCGACGAGCGGATCGTGAACCACACCGTCGCGATGGACGACGAAGACGAGGGCCGTTGCGAACGCTAGCGCTCCGACGAACCCGCGCAGCGGGCGGTCGACGAGGAAGCCCGCGGCGCCAGGTACCAGCAGCGCCACGGTGAAGACCATCTTGTCGACGCGCTGCTCGCGCCGGCGAAGGTCGTTGATGCGTTCGATCCGCATCGCCCGATCGGTCTTCTCGTTCTGTTGGAAGAGCACGATGCAGCCGGAACAGATTTCGGCCGCCTCGACCTCGTCGTCACAACGGGGACACATGCGCTCGCCGCAGCGGATGCAGCTCTTCGACGCCTCGATCCAACCGCCGAGCAGCGCGCCGAGCAACACGACGGCGGCGAACGTCCCGGCGGCGACGAAAAGCTCGTCGCCGAGTCTCCCGGGCGCGAGCCACGAGCGGAGCTCGGCGGCGATCCGCCGACCGTCGCCCGCGCCGACCACGCGGTTCCACAGTTCGCGGGAGCCGACCGGCAGCGCCACCACGAAGCCCTCGGCCTCTGTGCCCTGCAGCTGCGTCAGCTCCGCGACGACGACACCATCGAGCGACTGTGCGCGGGCCAGCGTCCGGGAGAGGTCCTCTACCTGGAACGCCCGGCCGTGGGCCTGCGACAGATTGTAGAGCGCCACGGGCGACTCGAAGATCTCGGTCGATTCGCGGTAGAGATCGAGGGCCGACTCCATGTGTCCGAGAGCGAGTCGGACGTTCGCTGCGTTGTTGACTAGCGTCGGGTCGTAGCGGCGTATCGGGAGCAGCGACTGGTAGTGGGCGTCTGCGCTGCCGAGTTCGCCGTTTCGCTGTGCGCGCTGCGCGAGCGCCATCCGGGCGAGGGCGTCGGTCTCCGCGGCCGCCTCGAGTCGCACGCCGTCGACAGGGTGCGCGAATCCCTGCCCCGTCGAGATCACGGCCGACGCGACGCGATCGTTCGAAAGCCCGGTGAGCACCTGCCCGGCGAACTGCGCGACGGGGTACGCACCGCCAACCAGACCCGCCGCCGCCAGGGCGAGCGCCAGACGGCCGCCCAGGCTTCCGTAGACGCAGCCCAGAGCGAGGCATGCCGCGGCCAGGCCGAGCACGCCCTCCCCGAACGCGAGGGGAATGAGGATCAGACTGCTGAGAAACGCCGCACGCGCGAAGCGCGGCATGCGGTGGCTCAGCAGATCTCCCAGGTCGTGCGCCGCGTGCGGTGCGGCCAGGATCGCGGCCACACCGATCACGAGAAGACCGGCAGCCATCAGCGCCATGGCCAGCAGATACAGCGCATTGCCCGCGAACCAGATGGCGGCCTCGGGATGGCGGGGAATCGACAGGATCGCGGCGCCCGCGGTGCGCAGCGCGCTGATCGGCGACTCGCCGTGCAGCCACTGGGCGCGGGCGAGGGCCATGTGGGCGAGCGGTAGGTCGGGTGCGAGGCGCAGAGCGGCTCGGGCTCGCTCGATCGGCACGCCGGCGACCGCGCCCGAGATGACCGCGCGAGCCGCCGCGTCGAGATTCCACACGCCGAGCTCGAGCGATGCGCGTCGCGTGCGCGTCACACGTTCGTCGAGCGTCGCCGCCGGCGAGAACCACGCGCGCTCGATCGGGTCGTTGGGTCCAACTGCGAAGGCGTGCTGGGGCGCGGGCCGCGTGCGGCGGGCGAGCTCCGTCGCGGTGGCCGGGTCCTCGAGCGCGATGCCGGGCACGGCGGCTTCGATGGCAGCCGCCGGAGCGACGAGGTCCGACGGGACCGCCTCGGTGGCGAGCGGGGAAGCCTCGGTGTCGGGGGCGCCGGACTCGAGCGATTCCGCTGTGGTCACCGCAAGTCCGCTGGCAGCGGGCACGAGGAGACACCCACCCGTCACCAGGAACGCGGCCCCCCGCCGGGGCCAGCCCGCCCCGAGGAACGCTCGCCTGGAGGCCCGCTCGACCGGCACCGAATCGCTCAATTGGCGTCCCCTTCCGAGACCCCGTCGGATTTCCCCGGGCTTCGGGGGCTCCCGCGAGCCACCCTCTCCGGCCGACGGACGGGTCCACTTTCATCATCGGTGGGTTCCGGGACACCCTGTACCCCTCCCGGGACCGATGGAGCTCCCCGGATCCGTCGCCCGCCCGTCGACAGGCCCGGAGGGGCCGACTACCCTCGGCCGCCCGATTTCAGCGCCGGCCAAGAGGGCCGGCGGTGGGATGCCGCGGGATCTCCACTGAGCCTTTCGCTGGAGGTCGGGCGACGCCCCACAGCCCGCTTCGCCCGACGTCGACCGAAGCGGCGCCGGACACGGAAGGACCGAAAGTCAGTGGCGACCCACAAGTCTGCGAAGAAGCGAGCCCGCCAGGACCTGAAGCGCCGAGAGCGCAACCGCGACGCGAAGAGCGCCGTGCGGACCGCGATCAAGAAGTTCCGTCTCGCATCCGCGAGTGGCGACGCCGATCAGGCCGAAGCCACGCTGCGATCCGCCGAGAGTCAGATCCGCCGTGCGGCGTCGAAAGGCGTCATTCCGCGCACGACGGCGAGCCGACAGGTCGCGCGGCTCTCGATGCAGAAGAATCGCGACGCCGCATCAGCGACGAGCTGAACACGTTCCCCCGCTCCCGACTCCAAGAAACGAGGGCGAAGCGCGCGCAGCGAGCCAACGGCG
>SPKZ01000555.1_pt1 | contig 13299 bp, 14 predicted proteins | sample 2456571 | NCBI WGS metagenome assembly SPKZ01 (sample SAMN11192286, study PRJNA482655) | marine metagenome | biome: ENVO:00000447; feature: ENVO:00000244|ENVO:00000211|ENVO:00000569|ENVO:00002023; material: ENVO:00002151; isolation source: ocean water from marine abyssalpelagic zone ...
CCATAATCAATTGATTGAGTAGTCATCTGATAGACCTTTGTTTGTGTGTGAAGAGTGAAGCTCTATGAGTAGAACCTAGTGGAATGGGTTGGGTGTGTCAACAAGAAAAGTGATTTAAAAAGTGAACAGTTTCGATCATAACAATTAGTCAAATGGCTAAATGAACCTGAAGTTGGGTTGAGGTTTGTATTTCGATGTAAGGTTGACCTGACACATGTTAAATATATTGTACATCGTACTATCTATTGGTGTGTTCTGTTGAGTTAATCGTGTGGGTTGTGGGCATAGATTGATTTAATCTAGTGGCGTTATCCACCTTAATTCTTTCTAGATTGTCACACCATTCAGTACACAAATAATCAATATGCATCATATCTATAACGAACATACACAAATAATCAATACACGGATTAACCCAATTCAATAGACTATCCAAAGAATAGATACACCGAACACTGACTATTGAAAAACTCGATAGATATTTTTATGGGTATACCTCCTTTCCTTAGTGTCTATACAGATGATTGGTACACAGAGAATTGATCTATTGGACGTACACGTTGTGTTGGTAATCAGTGTAAAGACCTGATGAAACTATGATGGAAACATGATGGACACTGAGTATCTTAATTCGGAAATTCAGAGGACAAATCATCCGTACACACAATGAACCCCCTCCCCGGAAAATAGGATGTACACAGATAGATTGTAACGCTCATATAGCTATCCAGATTCATTTTGTAAATTTTCGAGATTCATTTTTCAGATTTTTCAGAAAACAACTTTCACTAGAAAAATTTTTTAGAAAAATTCCCAAAATTGAATTCACCTATTGTGTAAAAAATTTTTTATAAAATACTTCAAAAAATAAAACGGTTTGAAAAACAAACTACATTGTGGTATAAATGAAATTATGAAAACTGATGAACAACAGATTGCGGATGCCATCAAAAAACTAGTTCTTAACGGTGTTGAGGTTAGTTACGAAGATGTGATTAAGGACCCAGAAGGTCTGATTAAAAGTGCGGATGCCATTAATGAAGAAGAACAGAATGAGCTAAAAGGAAGGGACGCACTAATTGCGGATGCCATCGAGATATTAAAAATTGCTGGGATCATTGATGATGGCACAGTAGCTAATAGGATTAAGAACAGGGAGTCCGCAATAGATCATCTGGTAACTTCAGTTGTCGAAAAAACCACTGGTCTTATAGATGACAATTCTGCGGAGGCCTTTATTCGAGAGATTGATGATTCAGTTTCAGGAGATATACCATGGGAGTTAGATAAACAAATGGCTAAAGAAGTAATGAAATCCAAACAACAAATTGAAAAAGAACTTGAGACAAAGATTGTGTCTATTGTTGGGCAATTGAATCAAACAGAACGTATCTTTGCAGAACACTATGCTAAACATAAGAATCAATCAGCCGCAGCGAGAGCAGCAGGGTCTACAGCCAAGAGATTAGATATGGCAGGAAGACAGATTATGAACAATAACGCTAAAGTTGGGGAATATATTGAACTGTTGTGCCAGCGAAGTTCTATTATTGCAGCGCTAGAGGTTACCGAGGTTATTAATAACTTTAGAAATATCTATGAAAAGGCTATGGAAGCAGAGAATTTCAAGGAAGCTAACGTTGCATCGGCTAAACTTGCAGAGATTTGTGGCGCCATTGGAGGAAGAACTCAAGCATTAGACCCTGTTGAAAAGAAGATTGTTGAGCAGAAAAAGGATGCTGAACAAGAAAAAGCTGAAACCAAAGATCAGATTGCAAAGCTTCTAGAGAACGTTTCTCAGTAACGCTATACAGGTTCCTTTTGGAGATCAAATCCTTCTATTTTGAAGAGAACTGTGAAAGGAACCTCAACTTCACACAACTCTCCCGTAGGCATAGCCCACATAATGTTACACATTGTCCCATAAGGGTCGAACTTGACTACTGTTGCAGGAATACCACCACTTCTTAGGACAACAACGTCACCAATGTTGAGTTCAAACGGGTTAATTTTCGTATAATTTTCTGACATAGATGAGAATATATCACTAAAATTGCGGTGCAACCCCTAAATATTTTTACCAGTCTAATGTCTTGTTTTTAAACCTACAATAAAAAGATGTTGACAAGAAAAATAAAATGTGTATAATATATTCATTGGAATATTCTAAAGAATATCTAATAAACTTAGTTTTATATTAAACTTTCACTTCGTTCAAGTTTTAATAGAAAATATTTATTCATTATAGATTCTTAAAACTTATCCAATGGATAGAGAATTCAATCAAAAACTAAATTTTAAGAAAATAATTTCTTATTAAAAAGTTCTAAAACGATAGTTAAACCCTATATGGTCTATAAGCTAGAAAGCTAAAACGTAGTTTTTGCTCTTCGTAGCGCTATTTATTGAATCTATCCTTTTATTAAGAGGTTCTAAAATATTTATCCAATGAATAGAGCCATACCGTGTTAAAGTTTGGATATGAATAAAAAAGAGAGATTAGCTCAAAAAGAATATATTAGACAGACGCTTCATAAAGCACAGGGTCTACCAGATTTAAAAAAACAAGTAGTTGAAGATTTGTTGTACGACGAACGTATGGCTTTGTCCTATTATGATTTCTACACATTCTTGAGCCTGTTTTCACCAAAAGTTATGCCTAACGAGTATATCGATGGTGCACACGTTCATATGTATTGCGATAAGTTGCAAGAAGTTGAAGAAGCTGTGTCTAAAGGTATTAAGGAGCGAACAGAGAAGTACTGGAAAAAAGTAATGTTTGCTCTTCCTCCTGGTGCTATGAAGTCTGTCACGTTAAACATGTTTATTGCTTGGTGTTTAGGTAGACATCCAGATTGGCGTGTTATGCAAATTAGCCACTCTAGGACATTGGTTATTGATAACTGTGCTATTCCAATTAAAAGTTTGATGAGAGATGAAGATTTCCTCAAGGTTTTTCCTGATTGTATTATCGATGAGAAGGGTGATACACAAGACTCATTTAGATTCACCAAAGGCGGTTCATATTTTGCTGCTGGGTCTGGTACAAAGATCGCTGGTCGTAGATATCACCTTGCTGTTGTAGATGACGCTATCTCAGAAAAAGAAGCTGAAAGCAAGACAGAACGCGATAAGATTAATCAATGGTATATTCCAGGTCTTCGTTCACGTAGGCAAAAGATGTGCAGTGCTTCTGAGATTATGTCCAATACAAGGTGGAACCTAGAAGACCTGTGTGGGTTTCTTCTAAAAAAGGATGCTAAATCGAAGTTTGGTGGATGGGAAGAAATTAAATTTCCAGCGATTCTCACAGAAGAACAAGCCAAGAAGTTTGCTAAATACATTCCAGAAGACAAACATCTTTATAAAAAGGGTGGTTCATTTTGGCCTCAACTTCATGATTTAGGGGAATTAGAAGATTTTAAAGAGTCTAACACTCCTGCTAAATGGGCAGCTCTCTACATGCAAACACCTATTTCAGAAGGTGGCTCAATCTTTAACAAGAAATGGTTCAGACCATGGAAATCCTCAAAGGCTCCTGAATGCCACACAGTTCTTATGTCAATGGATACAGCGTTCTCCGAAAAACAAAAGGCTGACTATACGGCTATTACTGTTTGGGGAATCTTTACTGATATTGAAGATGTGCGAGGAGAAGATGGGAAACCTATGGAGAAAGAAGTTAATCGTATGTGTCTTCTCTATAACGAACGAGGTAGATGGGCTTTCCACGATTTGTATGAGAAGTACGAGGAATTAGAAGCTTTATACCAACCCACAACGACCATCGTCGAAAAAGCTGCTTCTGGTCACGCATTGATTACTGAGATGGCCCGATTCTCTAAAAACTTCGAAGAGTTCTCTCCTGGTCCAGGTAAAGGGGATAAAGGCGTCAGAGCGTCCCTCATAGCTCCATACGTGCGTAATGGTGGTGTTTATATACATACAGTAGGGGATGACGAAGAAGACCTTTCTAAGGGCATCTATAACAACGAGGAGCAGATCAGGGAGTTTCTAGACGAGGTAGGTACATTTAGCCCAGGATCATCAACACACGACGACTATGTGGACTCTATGGTTATGGCTATTCATTATGCGGTAGAGATGGGTCTGTTACGTGTCAAAGGTCAAAATGATATAAATGACGAAGATGATGGCTGGGATCATAAAAGACCACGTAGGTCCTATTTCTAAGGTAAAATAGACATATGATTGACCAACTTTTTGACGACGATAACATTGAACTTGAGTATGTAAATGATGAAGATGAGTTTATCGATGAGATTGACTTTGATTTAGACGACGACATTTATGATGAAGGCTATGATCACTACGAGAATCTTGCTGATGGAATGACTGAAGAAGATATCATGGAGATTGCTGACATTACGATTCGAGAGTTCAATGAGGACAAATCGTCAAGAGAAGACTGGGACACAATTACAGCAGAAGGTCTTGATCAACTAGGCCTTACTGGTGGTACGGATATGGAAAACCTTCCGTTTGAGGGGGCATGTAACGTTCAACACCCTATTATCCTAGAATCTGTTATTTCTTATCAATCTAAAACGTCAAAAGAACTTCTTCCTCCTAGAGGTCCTGTAAAGACAAAGGTACTAGGGCGTAAGACTCGTGAAAATGAGCTTAGAGCTAATCGTGTACAAAAGTACATGAACTACCAATTCACAGAGTTGATGCCAGAATACGCTAAAAATACACATAACATGCTTTTCTTTCTTCCTCTGGTTGGTAACGGGTTTAAGAAAAAGTATTATTGCCCTATAAAAGATCGTATTGTTGACGAACACGTATTTCCTACAGATATTTATGTAAATTCGATGGCCAGTTCTATTGAAGATGCGGATAGAGTTACTGAAGTTATTCGTAAATCAGAAGTTCAAATGCGTAAATCGTTCGAAGCGGGTCAGTATATTGGTGATATTAAAGATATTGGCGAACCAACGTCCCCTCAATTGTCCCAACTAGAAGAATCTCTTCGTGAAGCTGTAGGTATTTCAACCCAACTGGATTCTTGCTATACGCTTATTGAACAAGTTAGATATCTATCCATTGACGAAGAATACATGGAACTTGATGATGACCAACCTTTAAGGCCGTATGTTGTTGTAGTTCACCCTGATTCCCAAATGGTTCTCTCAGTAAGACGTGCATGGGCTTCCTATGACGAAACCTTCAAGAAATGTGACTACATTACTCATTTTGCATTTGTTCCTGGTGGTTCTTTCTACGCATTCGGATTTGTACACCTTCTTGGTAACCTTCAAAAGACATTAACAGCTACTGTACGCTCTCTTATGGATGCTGGTCAATTTGCTAACCTTCGAGCTGGCTATAAGAAAAAGAACGTCCGTATTATGGGTGGTGATGAACCTCTAGCTGCTGGTGAAATTAGGGATGCTCAATATTCAGGGGAAAAACTTTCTGATGCGTTTCACATGCTGGATTTCAAAGAGCCTTCAGTTGTTCTTAAAGACATGTACACACTTCTGTCAAGTGAAACTCGCACATTTGCAGACTCAACGCAGCAGGTCGTAGCAGAGGCTACAAACTATGGTCCTGTAGGGACAACAATGGCCCTCTTTGAGAACGCAGCAAAATTCATGGCAGCTGTCCACATGAGAGCCCACGCATCTCAAAAACACGAACTTTCAGTTGTTATGAAATATAACTTTGAGTTTCTTCCTGATGTTGACGATGTCAGTATTGTTGAAGACATTCTTGAAGTGAACAGAAGTGACTACGATCCACAATTTGTCCAAGTTATTCCTGTATCTGATCCTAATGATCCTTCTCAAGCACAGCGAGTGGCTAAAGCTCAAGTTATTCTTACAGAAGCCTTAAGAGCACCTGAAAAACATAACTTAGATGAAGTTTATAAAGATTTCTATAACGTAGTAGATGTTGAAGACGCTGAAAGATATCTAAAAATTGCGAAGACTCCTGAACCTCAAGGTCCTCTTGAAGATATTATGGATGTTATTAACGGTGAATCGATCAAAGCTTTTAAAGGTCAAGATCACCAGTCCCACGTAGCGTTCAAGATGGCTTGGCTTCAGGACCCTACACAAGGTGGTTCACATACACTAACCCAGTTCCAACCTCTTATTGTGGCTAATATTCGTGAACACCAGCTTCTTGAGTATGCTACAAAACTGGAGATGATTCAAGCACAAGAACAATTGTCTCAAGAACAAGCTGCTCAACGTCTTGCTCAAATGGCTCAAGCAGAACAACAAGTCAAAGAAGGCGGAGCACCAGCTCAAATGATTGCACAAGCTGAAATGATGGATGCTCAAACAAATGCTAAGAAAGAGGCTCGTCAGACACGAGATGCAGACCGTAAATTTGGTCTAGACCTTATGAAGACCGGTATGCAAATCGAGAAAGAAAAGACAAAAGCAGAGCAAGCTGATCGAGAGTTTGAACGTAAAAATATCCAGATGGGTGTAGATGCGCTTAAAGAAGGTTTACGTGAAGACAATAAAAAAGACGGAGCTTCTTAAAAGTCCTGTGATACAATCGCCATATGAATGAATCAAAGGAAGCTTTCATCAATAGATACTTGAAAACACTCGGAGAAGATCGTGAGACACATGTCAATGAACTTCTTTCAGTGCTTAATACTGACACAATGGAACTTATTCTTAAAGGTCGTATTAAAGAACTTGATGATCAAAGATATTACTTAGAAGAAGAATTACAAAAGGAGAAAGAAAGTAATGCTCAGTTCACTTAAACCCCTTACTACAAACGAAAACCTGCCTGATCCAAGCCTAGAGGGTATTAATTTCAGGGGGCCTTTTATCTGTATTCGCCCTCTTACTATTGAACATAAAACAGAAGGTGGAATTCTTATTCCCGAAGAAGCCCAAGAATCATTCAGACAGACCATGTGTCTAGCTAGAGTTCTTGCTGTGTCTCCTAACGCGTATGATCCAGAGATTCAAGGTCCTGTACCTCTAGAAGTCGGAGATTATGTCATGTTCGATAAAATCGCGGCTGAAAGACGTTTGGACGTCCAGGGTGTAGAAGTTATTGTTATTAACGCAGATAAAATGCTGGCATCTGGCGATGGTCTTAAAAATCTTCACCTAAGCAGTTTCACAACGAAAGGTTAAATAAATGAGTAAAGATATTGAAAGTTCAGGTTGGGGCGCGTTGTCTGCTAAAGTTAGTGGGACAGCTCTTATGGTTAATCACGACGATGATGATGACAAAGAGATTGTAGATATTGTCCTTGAGGATGATGACCCTAAGGAAGAAGTGGAACTGGACGATGATGACTCCGAAGAAGATGAGGATGATGAAAGACAAAAAGTTGCACCGCAGGAAGATGAAGACGATCCTGAAGAAGATGATGACGAACCCAAGTCTAAGAGAAAAAGTCGAGCCAAACAACGTATTGAGACCCTAGCACGTAAAGCTAACGAAGCAGAGCAACAACTTGAAGCTGAACGTCTTGAGAAAGAAGCTCTCGCTAAGAGAATGGCTGAAATGGAAGCTCAAATGGCTGAAGCTCAAAACAGTTCTCTTGATACACGTATCGAACAACTGAAAGCTGAGAAAGCAAGACTTCGAGTTCAGATTCGCGATGCTATGAGGGATGAAGACCTTGATACTCAAATTGACCTTGAAGATCAGCTGTCTGTTATCAATGCTAAACTCGTACAAGCAGAAACTACAGCTAAGGTTGAAATCAAGGAACCGCCAAAAGAAGATAAACTTCCCCAGAAACAATCTAAGAGACAAGCAACACCTAACAATTCACAATTGGCTGAACAGAAAGCTCAAAGTTGGATTGATGATAACGATTGGGTGCAGAATCCTGAATCTAGGGCAGAACGTAAACTTCAGACACAAGCTCGTAAAGCTATGAATGAACTTATTAGTGAGGGTTATACACTCGAAGATGATGATTTCTATACAGAACTTGAGAAAGACCTGAAGAAATACGCTCAAGACAACAATGTTGAAGTTGAAGGGTATTACGTAAAACAGAAAACCAAACGTCAACGAACAGGTCCAACACAGAAAAATGAAAAAGGTGCCACTAAGAAAGTTACCTACCGGATTTCAAAAGAAGACAGGGAATTCTGTAAACGTATGGGTATTTCTGAAAAAGATTTTGTCAGAGCCCGTGAAAACGCCAAAGCAAACGATGGCCTTGCGAGACCAATTAGATAGTAAAGGAATTTAAACTATGTCAGAAGAAGTGAAACAAGAAGTAACCGAACAAAAAACAGTTAAAAGAGGTCGACCAAAGCGCCAAGAAGCTCGTGTGGAGTATAGTCCTGTCGATCAACTAGCTCTTCCTCGTGAAATTGTTGAGTGGGCTATTGAACAAGATGTTAAGTTGAATTTTATCAGGTATTACCGGCTCGACGGTGTTACGCCAGATCAAGAAAACTTGAATAAGGTGTTCTCTGAAGGATGGCGACCAGTAACAACGGATGATCTACCAGCTAATGATTATGCAGGTTCTGGTGTTAACCCATTCCTTTCAGGAGCACGTCAGAAAACAGCATCAGATAAGATGATTAGAAGAGGTCAACTCGTACTTGCAGCGCTGCCTATGGATATCTGGAGAGCTAAACAAAGATACCTTGAGACCCAAGCTCTTCAATCTTCAAGACAATACATGTCAAATTATACGGCTTCAGATGCTAATGATGGTATTATAGTAAAAGACGAGTCTGTTTTCAATGAGTCCTAGAACAGATGCCCGTAGATTGAGGACTAACTTTTGGATTAACTTATAGGGAGTCTAACATATGACAATCCAATATTGGAAAGGGCTTCAGCCAATCGCTTCAACTACAGGCATGAATCATTCTTTCCCAACTGAAACCTTCCAGGCGGCAACTGGTGTAGAACTCTTTGCTGGTCAGGTCGTAAAACTTACAACAGCAGGTCTTGTTACACCTGTTACTGAAAAAGATGCCGAAGAAGTAGCTCTCGGTGTTGTTGCTGGTCTTTTCTATCCAACTGCGGATGGTCGTCCTGTCAACACTCGTAACATTGCTTCTAACGTTACAGCTGGTGCAACAGAGCATTACCAAGGTATTGACTTTGTAGCTGGCGCAGGTGTTGGTGTTCGTGTATATATTGATCCGACTCTTGTTTACGCAGTTAAACTCATCGACGGTGAGTCTTTCAGCCAAGCAATGGTTGGTGACCTTGTACAACTTACAGATAACGACACAGAAGCTAATGGTGCAACAGTAACTCACACAGGAACAGTACCTGTAACAACCTTCACAAACCGTACAACAGCAGGTGGTATTCTTCGTATTGTTGAAGCTCCACGTATCAATAACACTGATGTAGCGTATTCAACTACAAACATTACGGATGATAATGGTCTTGTGAATGCTATCGGTACTCCAGGTGCTATTGTTGCTGTTCAATTTGAGTATCAACACTTCAATAACAAACAAGTCGCTGATCTCGCTGTCGCAACGGTAACGAGCTAATAGGAAAGGGTATTTAAATAATGTCTACAGTTCTTTCACGCGAAACATTTAAGAATCAGCTAGTTCCCGGACTTGATGCGGTTCTTAACCAAAACTATGCAGCTATCCCAGAAGATCACTCAAAGATGTTCGAGCTGCGCACTTCAACCAAACGTGACGAAGAAATCCTGATGACAGGTGGATTCGGCGAAGCCTTCACTAAAGAAGAAGGTCAAGCTATCCGCATGGACGGTCACATTGAATTGTATAAAGCACGCTTCAGCTTCCCAACAGTGGCACTCGGTTTTGCTGTTACTGAAGAAGCTATGGAAGATGATCTCTATGAGAACAACTCCCAGATTCGTGCACAAGGTCTAGGCCGTGCTATGGCTCAAACCAAGCAGACTCGTGCTGCGAACGTTTATAACCTTGCGTTTAGTACAGACCAAACAGGCCCTCAGGGTAAACCGATGATTGCTTCTGATCACCCAACAATGGCTGGTGCAGGAACTCCGTTCTCTAACTTGCTTACAGGTGAACTTTCAGAAACAGCTCTTCAGTCTGCACGTATTCGTATCACTCGTCAGAAAGATGACCGTGGTAACTTTACAGGTGCAAGACCAACTCAGCTGATCATCCCAACAGGTCTTTACTACAAGACACATGAGATTCTGAAATCTGATCTTTCTACGACTCCAATTCAGAACGTAGCAGGAACAGAAAACGTCTCTAATAGCAACGTGACAAACGTACTTGGCCAAGAAGGTCTGTTCAACAATGTTACTGAGTGTAATCGTCTTCTGGACGACAGTGCTTGGTTCATCCGTACAGATATTCCTAACGGTCCAATTATGTACACACGTACTGCTCTTCAGACTCGTGATGACTTTGACCCAAGTCGTGGTACTTTTGCGTACTTCGCTCGTGAGCGTTATGGCTTTGGTTGGGGTGACCCACGCGCTATCTACGGATCACAAGGGTAATCTACGGGGTTTTTCACCTCCTTTCCCTCGTAGAGTGAACCCCTGGCTTCGGCTGGGGGTTTTTCTATGTTAAAATACACATATGGCGAATCCTCTAACACTCACAGTTGACCAGATTATTGAACAAGCTTCCGATGCTATTGGAGGAGGTCCATACACTGGTGATAAATTACGAAAAGCTAAGCTTGATCTGGAACTTACAATGATTGAGCTGGTTAACGATGGTGTTCCTCTTAGTTTAGTACGTGAAATTACGTTTACATCAAGCACTCAAATTCATACTTTTGACTCAGATATTCGAGACGTTTGGGATATTGTCGATAGCACAGATAACATTGCTTTGTCTCTTAATCAAGTGGATTTAGCTACTTTCAACCAGTTTAATATTACGAATCAGACAGGTCGTCCTACCCAATTTGCTACCCACAAAGACCTAAATGCAACGACCATCCGTTTTCACCCAGTTCCTGACAAAACATATACGTATAGAGCGTTCGTGGACGTTGAACCTACAGAAACTCAGAACTATGACGATACTTTGTCTGTTCGTTCCATTTATTTGCCTGCTATTATTGCGGGACTCACGTATCGATTAGCAATGCGTAATCCAGACATCGATCTTCCAAGCAAGCAAGCTGCAAAAGACTCATGGCTTGATTTAAAAGAAAACGCCTTAGACGCTGACAGAGACCGTTCTTCAATCTTTATTAGACCAGGGAGACAGCGTAGATGGTAAGACGTGTTCCTAGACGTTTGAAGAGAGGTTATTGCCAACGTACAGGTGATCGAGTTCATGTGAGTCAACTTACAATTGAACCTGGTACTGGTCTACAAGTATCTAAAAAAGCAAGTGATGGTATCTATAACAGGTCTCAATACGATCCTAGAAACTACCCTGCACGAGCAAATCCGAATGAGGGTAAACCACGTCCATATGATGATCCCAACCCTTATCCAGATTTCTATAACGATTTTAACGGAATTCCCGAGGATGATGACGAATGAGAACATATACAGAGCTAACATCCAATGTTAAAAGTCGGATGGAAAACTTCTCTACGGATGTTGAGAACTATCTTCCAACGGCTGTTTTTCTTGCTGAAACTCGTGTGGCCCATGATGCTGGTTACGAGCGTATTGACGTTGTTGATACTCGTACTTTAGAGGATGACGATAGACGATTTGTAGCTGAATTTGACGCTAACGGAGCCTACACAGGACAATCTAGCTCAGTTTACGAATACTATAAGGGCAAAACAACAATTGATCCTGATGATTTTCTGTATTTCAACAACGTCTGGGTTGAGACACGTCCAAATACATATAAAAAACTAATTCGTGTAGATATGTCGTTTATTCATGAATATCTTGAGAATACAACAGCTCAGAACGTACCTAAATATTATTCATATGAAGAAGGTGATCCTAGAACTATCTTTTTTGCACCTGCTGCTACAACATCTCAAATTACAGCTACAAGAATTGATTACGCAAGACGTCCAGAGAGACTAAGCACTGACAATCCAACAAACGTGCTTCTTACCAAGCTTCCTAATCTTCTTTTTACAGCTGTTATCTCGGAAATTGCAAAGTTCACAAAGGATGATCTGGAATACAATCAAGCAGAACAAGACTATGCTGTCCTGTTACAAAGTCATATGCGTACTATGGACAAAGAAGACCAGGATGTAGCGACAGCTCATCAAGATGGTACAATTAATACACAGGGATAATTAAGACATATGGCTAGTGCATACACAACAGGAATCAGACTAGAAAAACCTTCAGACTTTTCTCAGAATAACGTCTGGGGTGAAACTGTCAATACAAATATGGATAAGTTGGACTTTAGATTGAGTCGAGAGCTTGTTCTTGATGTATCTAGCCCTCTGAATAACACGTTGACAACAAGTGATACCGCTGCCGCTCAAACAGAGTCTTGTATGTATAAATTTACAGGGTCTTTGGTTGCTTCGAAAGCTGTTATTTTCCCTTCGACGTTCCGGGGTGTTTTTGCTGTTCGTAACACAGTTACATTTAACTCATTCACACTGACAATTCAAGGTGGAGGTGGTGTAAATACTGTATCAATTACCGATAATAGAACACGTATGGTTTTTGTTACATCAGATGGTGTTGAAGAACTTATCATTCCAGAAAATACGGCGATTGTAAACGAAATTCGTATGTTCTCAGGATCAGAGGCAGCTCTTCCGTTTGGTTGGTATGTATGTGATGGCACAAATAATACTCCAGACCTTAGAGGACGTTTTATCCAAGGAAGTAACGAAGCAGGAGCTAATCAAACAGGCGGTTCTACAACAGCCACTACAAACGATGCTACCGTCACAGCAACTGGCACTACAGCAGAGCACACACTAACAGAAGCCGAGATTCCGTCACATAGACACTTCTCGATTTCTAACTTTGTAGCAACAGTATTTGGTGGACTCACAGGATCAAACCAAGTAGCTCGTGAAGTCAGTATTTCAGGTAATAACGACCAATATGTTCTCAGTGCTGCAACATCTGAACCTACACTTGGTCGTACATCAGCTACTGGAGGTGGTCAAGGACACTCTCACACATATTCGATGGATGCAGGCGCCCATAATCACAACGTAACAGTTACCCCACCCTATTACACGTTGATGTTTATTCAATACAAAGGAGTCTAAGTTGAAACAACAGATTCCACTTGATATTATTCCAGGAATCTACAAGAATCTCACGTCATATGAGTCTGAAGGGCGTTATGTGGATGGAGATAAAGTACGTTTCAGAGACGGTAGACCTAAGAAGATAGGTGGCTGGACACCTTTGGACGCCTCAGGGACAGTTAA
>SPKZ01002182.1_pt1 | contig 13297 bp, 23 predicted proteins | sample 2456571 | NCBI WGS metagenome assembly SPKZ01 (sample SAMN11192286, study PRJNA482655) | marine metagenome | biome: ENVO:00000447; feature: ENVO:00000244|ENVO:00000211|ENVO:00000569|ENVO:00002023; material: ENVO:00002151; isolation source: ocean water from marine abyssalpelagic zone ...
CCTCGATGCCGGCGAGCGTGTCGAGCGCGATGTCGGTCGCGTTCGAGAGGTTGATCATTTCGCTTCGGGCTTCGTTGATCTCGGCGGTCGCCTTCGCGGCGCCGGCAATGGCACCGAAGGCGGCGACAAAGCCCGCCGAGATGCCCTTCGCTACGTTCGCGAACTCGTCGCCCCAGACTGTCGCGCTCTCTTTGGCGGCCTTCTGAGCCGTCATCGCCGCTTTAGCTTGGCCGAGTTTGATCTCTTTCACGAACTCGATCGCGGCCTTCTTCGCTTCCTTCTTCGTGACGCCCGGGATCTCGGCGACGGCCTTCGTATAGGCTTTGATATCGGCGCTGATCTGAAGTTGTACGTCTTCTTCAACAGTCATCGGGCGAGCCCCTTACCGATGGCGCGCGCCATGTCGCCGGCGGCCTCAGTGCCAGGGCCGAAGATGAGCTCGCGAACGGTCGCGCCGTCGTGAATGCCGGCGGCGTAGGGCGCCCGGTTTGCGAGAGTGACCGTCAGGCTTCCGGCGGCCGTCGTGATCTCGAGGAACAGCTGAGACTTCGAGAGGCCGGTCGAGACTGGCCAGCGGTCGAAGGCCAGCTGAGCCACGGGTACGAAGATGCTGTTCACGGCATCCGACACGACGGGCCCGGGCTTCGCGAGTAGGGCGGCGGCGATCCGGTTGATCGAGTCATTGACGGCGATAGCGTCGCCCGTGTCGCGAACGGGGCGGAAGAACCCAGCGGAGCCGGGCGCCCAGTCTGCGCGCGCGCCGATCTGCGACGTCGACGAAGAGACGGTTCCGCCGAGGGCGAAGCTGTCACGGTTGACGAAGAGGCCGGCCATTACGAGGCCATCCTTCCGCGACGAGTGCGCTCGGCGGCGGCGGCCGCCCTCAGGTCGTCTTCGTTCTGGTAATAGGCGAGCACGCGGCTTATCTCTTCGTTCGGTTGATTGTAAAGGCCCAGGGCGCCGCCATAATGGGCGATGCCGATAGCTGTCATCCGCCGATGGATTTCAGCCCCGGGCCCTCTGAAAAATCCTTTTCGGTGGCGACGTCCGATCCGAAGACCTCGCCGGCCTCGGTGTTCATGTCTGCGATCAACTTGCTTCCAACGGTCTGAACGTCCTTCTGAAGTTGACCGACCTTGCCGACACTTGCATAGACGCGGATCAGTGCATCATAGACGCCCTCGCCATAGAGCACCGGATCGTGTCTACAGGCTCGTAGCGTCGGGCAGTCGAGCGCCGTCGGCCAACACAGGCCGAGCGCGGCGGCCTTGACGAAGAGAACGGCGAAACTGTCGCGCTCGCCTGCAGGTGTCCAGTCATCCGGAACGCCGCCAGCGGCGGCGAGGGCCCTCAGCTCTTCGCCGTCGGCCTCGGTGATGCCGAGCGCTTCCGTCAAGGCAGACTGAAGCGCCCACCTGATCGGGATGTGCGGATAGACGCCGATCTTCAGATCGCCGGCGATGGCGAATTCTACGGGCGTTCGAGCCATTCAGCCCCCTTCCTACGTGCGAACGATGTCGCCATTGTTGGTTCCGCTGATGCTGATCGAGTTGCCTTCCATGGCCTCAGCGAAGGCATAGTCGCCGATGCAATAGGGGATCGTGAAGGTCGCGGTCGTCGCGCCGAGGACCATAGTAACGACGGTTTCCCAGGCCCAGATATCCGGATTCGACGAGACGCTCTGAGTCGGAAGGAGCCCGGTAACAGGCGTGAAAACGCCCGTTTGCTTGATGAAGTCCATAACGCGAGCGACGAGCGCAGACGTCGCAGACTCGGCCTTTTGTCCGACGGTGATCGAGAATTCTTGTTCGAGGTCGTCGCCCTCGACGTGGCAGTCGAACGCGCCTCGATCGAGAACTCGAAGCTTCTCCGAGTTCCCCTTATTCGTCGCGCCGTGAGTGAAGTCGCCCGGGCCGGGCCCGATCGTCATTCCATTCCCGGCGGCGCCCTGCATACGGACGGTGACCTTTCTACTGTTGAAACGTGCCATTTGACCGGCTCCTATGCGCTGCGAGTAATGAGGGTGAGCTTGTAGACGTTCGAGTTCGAGCCGTCAAGATTGATGAAGTTCAGGGTCTTATTTCCGGCGGCGACGGCATAGCTGCCATCGAGCGGCGCGGCGAGAACCATAGTCGCGCCCGGCGGGAAATCGAGCTGAGCGTCGTCAGTCGCGCCGCTCGAAGAGAGGAACGAGATCCAGGGGTTCGTTGCCGAGTCGCGGAGGCGGATCGTGCCGGCGTTCGTCTGAGGCGTCTCGATGGCGATGGCGACAACCTCGGCGGATGCCATGGCCACGCCGTTGCCGTTCGTGATCGTCTGAAGGTCGATGTCCTCGTTCGCGCTTGCGACGAGGGTTCTCGAGTCCTGATACATGTCGTCGGCCTGGGATGTGCCAGTGCCGGAAGCCCAGACGACGTCGAAGTCGAGCTCGGCGATCTTGCCGCCCCCCTCGTCGCCGTTCGGCGTGAGTTGAGCGAAGAGACTCAGCGCTATTCTAGTTTGAGGAGAGAGGGCCATTTTTGACTCCGATCAGGTAGGGGCAATGAAGGCGGAAGTGTCGAGATCAAACTCGACGATATAGTCTTGCGAAACCAGGATCCAGGTACCGTCGAGGGTGAGCGAGACGGACATCGCATTGATGAGAAGCAGATCGACGCAGCCGTTCGCGTCGTAGTCCCAGGGCGCCATAAGGGCGCGCACGACATCGTGAGCCGCATTCGTCGCCGAGCGGCGATCGGCGATCTGATGGGCGCCGCGGATCTTGTACGTGAATTGAACGCGCAACCTCGCCGCAATTGTCGCGGCCTGCTCGTTGATCTCGCCGGCCCGAGAAAGGTCGGAGTTCGGCGAATCTTGGATCCAGACCTCGAAGAGCAAGTGGCCGAGGTTCGAGGCGTCCTGTTGCACAGAGAAGGGAACCGAAGTCTCGCGCCAAGCGGCGGCCTTTTTGCCCTGCGAGTGTGCCGAGGCGTCGAGGGCCTCGATCAGGCCAACGGCCTCGAGCTCGACGTCTTCGAAGGTTCTGGTTGCCGGCGCCATCGGTCACCACTTCGGGTTTCGCGGAAGGCGGCGGAATGGGCCGGCGTTCCGATGGATGACCGTAGCAGTCGCTTGACGAGACTTCGAGTCGGGCAAGCCGTCGCGGTCGTAGTCGACGCGCGATGTGAGGTTCGCCAGGGCGGCGGCCTTCTCGGATTCGTGATGGTCCATCAGGCGGGCCCATCGATTGTTTCCGCTGAACTGGCGGAACAGATGTTTGAAGATCAGGAACAGTGTCCATTCCCGATGCGGGCGACGGAAGGCCGACGTCGAGAGCATCATCGCCGGCCATTGCCCTTGCTCGAAGAGCCACTCGAGCAGGCGGCGCCAAGCGGTATCGAGGAACGGCTGAAGCGTGTCGAAGTCGTCGCCGAGCTCGTTAACGAGATCCGGATATTCGCCTTCGGTAATGTCGATCTCGGCGAGCGCTGGATAAAGCAGGAAGGGCGCGACGGCCGACTCGCGGCGCGGCGTTCTCGTCGTGCCGTCGGGCATGATCAGAGACCAGCGTTCTTGATAGAGCTCCGAGTAGGCCAGCGTCGAGGGAAGCTCTAGGGCGGTGATCGAGTAGGTCGCGACGAGGTCTGTCCCGACGGTGATCGGCTGAGCGTCGACGACGGCGACGCCGCCCGAGTCGTAAAGGCTGAACGTCGAGCCCGCGGCGGTAGGCGCTACGAGCTCGCCGTTCCTTCGTGCCTCGAGCTTGACGACCTGCGCAACTTCACGCTGAAGCACGTTCTGAAACGGGATCCTGAAGCTGTACAAGGTTTGAGCATCAGACACTGGGTTCTTCCTACGTTAAGGCGCCGCCTTGCTTACCCGACCACGGCCCAGGCGGCGCCGTCGCAGCCAACCAGAACGGTCGTACTAAGGGCAACGGTTACCACCGTGCCGCCTGCGTCGTTCTTGACGGTGATCGCGAACGCGCCGCCGGTCTCGGCGATACCGAAGACGAGCCCGTTCGATGACTCCTCGGGCGGAAGGGTCAGATCGATCGCCGCGCCGGCGTTGATCGACTGCCAATTGCCGCTCTTCCCGTCAAGCGCCACGGCGGAAGATGTCGACAGGATATCGACGCCGCCCTCAAGCCGCAACTGCTGACGAAGAGGGCGGAAACCTTCAGTTAGATAGGCCATAATTACCCCTTAGGAGAGAGCGACAGAGACGATCGCGACGAGAGCCCAGCCGGAGCCGGCGGAGCCGTCGGAGCCGATGCCGTCGTGATAGAAGATTGCGAGCTCGTTCTGAGAGATCGTGCCGATAGTGACGCCGGTCGCGTCGTCGACGGTGATATCTTCGGCGCCGCCGGCCCGGTTGACGATGACGCGCATCAGGCCATGGATCGCGTCGTCATAGATCGCGGTCGAGACGCCATCGAGAACGACGGTCTTCGCGCCGTCCGGATCGAGCCCGACGATAACAGGGTCGGCGTCGGTGAGCGTCCGAGTTCCGGTGAGGGTCTCGGTACGATAACCGTTCTTCAGGGCGTACAATCCCCAGGCGGTAATACCGTGCGCGGAAGATACAAGGGGATCGGTCAGGGCCATTTTCTACTCCAAGAAGGAAGGGTTATCGGTTGTTGTCTTCGCGCTTCATGTCGCCTTTACGGCGCGCGGTCTGAACGCGGCGTCGCGCTTCGTCCATCGTATAGCCGGTGTTTCCGGTCTTGTGGGCCAGGTCGCGAAAGCCGACGGCGACGCGGTCGATATTCTTTCGGGTCTGCTCGTCGTCGCGGTCGCTCATGTCGTCGCCTTTGCTTTCTTCGGCGCGATGCCGGTCTCGAAGTAGTCGAGGTGTTTCTCGAGGGCGGCGCCGGTGAGGGCGCGGCCGTCTTTGTCGATGGGCGCCGAGGCGGCGCGCGCCGTCTTGTGGGCCTCGTAGATCGCGCCCTTCGCCGACATGACCTTCTTTCTCCGATCCGGGTTCATCGAGCTTGATTCGACGCGGTCGAGGTGGTTCTCGACGCGATCGGTCAAGCCGGGAAGGATGGCGTCGTTCGGTCCCTGAATGCGGCCGCTCTCGACGAGCCAAAGAAGCCAGAGCTCGTATTTCGCCGTATTAAATCGGAAGCGCTGAACGTCGCCGGGAAGGGTGGAGATCGGCACGTCCCAGGCTTCGACGTGTCGCTTTCCTTCTCGCCGAGTGATCGGGCCTTTACAGTCAATATCTCGAATGTAGCCGCCGCCACTCACGCCGCCGGGAAGACAGAACGAGGGAACCGCATCTTCGGGATCAAGGTAGGTCCAAGCCTTTTCGAGGCTATCGCGTACCGAGTTCCGCCAACCCATGTCGACGTCTTCGTCTTTGTCGCGAGTTCGGACGCCATTCACGCCGGGCTCGAGAACGTGTTTCGTCACGTCCGGAAGAAGGATCTGGGCGCCCTCGAAGGTCGTCGAGAGCCGCCAAGCCCGCGGGTGATGCCGCAGGAAGAAAGGCATGTTCGGATCGATCGGTAGGACGCCCTTCGCGTTCGCCTTCGCGGCGAAGTTCGAGTTCGCCATCAGGCCGGCGAGGTCGGGCCCGGCCGTCGGTGAGGCGGCGGGCTTTCGGTGAGCTGGTAGTTTCGGCATTGCCATAGGGCAGATCTCCTAAGATCGGGTACCCGGTGAATCTATCACGTGGTCGAGATGAGCCGACGCAGGGTATAGACTCGCTCAGAGCCGAGCGCGGTACCGAAGAAGGACGTCGCGCGGTACTGGCGGATCGTCTGCGGTCCGCCGCCGGTGAGCTCTTCGATGAAGAGGCCGAAGGCGGGGATGTAAACCGCGTTCGTCGGGTTCGCCGGCTGAATCGGCAGAGTATTGGCGACGGCCCATCCGATGCCGCCGGGGGGGAAGGCAAAGCCTTGGCGCGCGCCGCCACTCTGAACGATGGAGTCGGTCAATGCGAGGTCGATCCCGACGCCGGCGAAGTTTGGATGCATCTGGGTAACGAAGTCGCCAGGAATGCCGCCGGCGCCGCCGGTCATCAGACCGAGCAGCTTCGCGAAGTCCTCGCTCGAGTTCTGAAATGCGGGCTCGTTGCGGTACGAGCGGGTGAGCTCGTCGAACTGGGTCCCGTCGATCATGGCGGACGGGCGGCGGTTGCCCAGGTTCACCTTGTAAGCGCTGGCAAGGTCGAGGTGGTCGTCGACGCTGAGGGTCGTTGCGGCCGAGCCGACGGCGGTAGTAATGCCGGAGCCGGACAGTGCGACGCGGTCGCGGAAGGTCCGAAGCCACGAATCGGGAACGAGCGCCTTCAGGCGGTCGAGCTTGATCGCTTGCTCGCGGCCGAGCACTTGCTCCTTGTAGGTCTCGGACTGCGATAGGCCGAACTGGCCGATGGTGACGGTCTCGTATCCGATGTCGATCGGGCTCGGCGCGACGGTGTCGGTCTCGGAGGCAAGCGCGGTGAATGGAAGGCTGAACCCGACGTTTCCGTAGTCGGTGACCCGCAGCGTATCGGAGCCGCTCGAGGCCACGTCGCCGCGAAGGGAGATCACGCCCATTCCGAGAACGTTCAGCTTGTCCTGAAGCTCGAGAAGGATTTCTTCCTGCGCGAACTGGTAAGCGAAGCCGAGGGTTCCGAAAACGTTCGCGTGACTATATGGGGGACTGATCGAAGAGGTGGGCATATTCAACCTGTATTTTTAGCGTTTCAGGTTGTCCCAATGGGTAGCGCCCATGAATCGATCGGACTGTCGGTATAGAGCTAATTCCTACCCCATCGGCGGCGGATCTGTCAACCTTGCGCGGCGATCCGCTCGCTCCACTCGGTCATTTTTGCGCGCTTCTCGGTGGACGTCGGAAGGTTCTGGTAGGCCGGGGATGCCATGTAGTTCGCGAGATCTTGCTCGGTGATCTTCCCGCTCGACGGCGGCGGCGGCGGAGCCCCTCCGGAGGGCGGCACGCGGTTGATGCCATCGCCAGCGGGCGGCGCGCCCGGCGGCGGCGGAGTGCCAGCGGGCGGCGCGGCGCTGAAGTGCGGCGTCAACAGGACATGAGCCGCTGCGTCATCGCCGAACCACTGTTCGAAGGGCTTCTTCGCGTCGTCGGCCAAGTCGCTCTGAGACCAGCCGTATACCTTTTCGATCTCGGAGAGAAGCGCCGGGTCGACGTTGGCCGCGGTGAGTAGGGTCGTGCGCTCGTCGCGAAGCCCTCGAGCTTCGTCGGCCTGCTTCAGGGAATCCCGCTCTGCGACGACGGCATCGTAGCCGCTGGCCTTCGCCCCATATTCCGAGACCCGCGCAGTTAAGGCGGCGATCTCGCTGTTCTTTCCTTCCTTTAGCGACCTGAGGCGCGACTCTAGATCGCCCTGGGCAATGAAGCCAGAAAGGGAAGTGATCTCGGTCTGACAGTGCGGACAATCGGGCATAGCTATTCCTCGGCGGCGTTAGTGGAGTCGGGAAGCGGCTCGGTCGATATCGGCTCGACTGAGCCGACGAGAACGCGGGCCTGAGAGCCCGACAACAGGAACGCCCTCGATACGATGTTCGCGGCCTGATCGAGAGAGATATCGCCGCGGTTCATGCTGGCCACGATTTCGAGCAGTTGCGCGGTCTGCGCGCCGTTCAGGGCGCTATCCTGCGCAGCATCGCCGCCGGAGGTGGCGGGCGCCTCGTCGGTTCCGAGCTTCGCGAGCTCGGCGTCGATGGCGGCCTGAAGTGTGGCGTCGTCGCTCGCGACCTTGACGAGCGCGACCATTGCGTCGGCCTCGGTCGTTCCGGGATGCAGCTTCCGGTAGAGATCGAGCTCTGATAGTTGGCCCTCTTCTTTCTCCCAGGTCAGCTGATCTCGTTGCTCGGCCTGCTCGGCCGGCGTCTTCGGGATCTGGAAATACTGCGTTGAATAGCCGCGCTCAGGGTAGACCGGACCGCCGGCGGCTCTGATCACTATGGCGGCGGTCTCGATGCTCTCGAGGTCCTTCCGGCGGAAGATGGGCGTCACTTGAGCCGAGAACTCTCGCTTCCCTTGGTTGCCGACCATCAGGGCGGCGGCCGATGTCGGATTCGCGGCGGTCCTCGCCAGGTCGGACGGATTGAGACCCCATCGAGTCGCCTGTTTCATTTCGTAGTGATCGGCGAAGCCTCGAACCATGTCGAGGTTCGCGCCCGGGCCGACCTCGTGAACAAAGGGGGTTTGCCCGTCCTTTATGTTGAAATGCTCCATTGCGCCCGGCGTGATCAGCTTGACCTTTATCGACACTGATCCGTCGACTGGGTTCGAGTTCGCGCCGCCGCGACCGTTCCCCGAGAACACGGTATGCGAACCTTCATCGAGGCCGGCGATAATGACATACGAGCCGGTCGCGTCTCTCGCGCAATGTCCGGCGTACGTCCAAAACAATCCAGTGTTCAGGGTGCCCTTGTGAACGCCGCGCTTCAGAAAGGTGTTCCAGAGCATCCCCGTATCGGCATCCTGATAATGTACGTGCGGAAACACCGGGATCCCGGCCTCGGTTCGCCAGGGATAGTCGACGCCCTCGAGGCGGCCGAAGGTGCCGTCGAAGCGCTCGACGAAGCGGTGAGAGAGATCCTCGCCGAGGCCGCCGGCCCGGAAGGCGGCGTTCGCGCTCAGGGTGCCTTCTTCGGCTCGGTGGATAGCATAGGAGGGCTCTTCGATGACCTCGCCGCTCCGAGCGACGCGCCCGAGTTTCCAGACTTCCCACGTATAGATCGAGACCTTTTCGTCTGCCATCCAGCGCGTCGTAAGTTGCCAAAGTTCGTTGGCGTTCCCTGGGTCGTTGACCGGCGCCCGAAGATAGACGTCGCTCGGCCAAACGAGGCGAACGACGAGCTCGCCGCGCCCGGTGACGTCGAAGCGCAGGAACAGATCGGACAGGCCGAGAACCAGATACTGAACGAACTGCATCTTCGTGTAAAAGCCGGCGCGCTCCATGGCGCCCTCAGTCCCGACGAGGTCGTCGCCCGCGCCGTCTGGTCTCTTGAACTCCGGCCGGATGCCATAGAGGCCGGGCGTCGACAGCTGCCTCGAGAGGTCGGCGAGCGGATTGGCCGAGGTGTCGGGAATGCCCCAAACCTGCGAGCGCTCGGCGCCGATGTGGTCTTCGAGCCACTCGCTCTCGATTTCGTCCCATTCATCGAGAAGAATAGCGAGACGTGACGCCTGATGAATGGCGCGGCTCTCGTCCTCAAAGGTCGGCATCTTCGGCCGCGACATGGCGGCGGAAGCGCTCGAGTGCACTAGATCAACGGGCATAGACGCGCCTTCGCATACGGGAACGCGCGCATTGTATCACGTCAGGCGGCGGCCCATCTTCCGCCGGAGTAGATGAGGCCGACACCGGCGCGCGTTGCCCACCCTTCGACCTTGGACACGGTCGGGTTCCGCTTCCCAGCGCGATAGTCGCTCCAATTGGGCGGGGGCTCTCCCATGAACTCGGCCTGCTTCTGGTTCTGCGTGACTCCGCGGCGATGAAGCTCCATCGCCAGCGCTCCGGCGACGGTCACGCCGCCACCACTTCGACGGAGGCGTCGGCGTAGAATTCGCGGCAGTAGTCGACCACCTCGGCGGCGGCGATCTCGGCGGCTGCCCGAGTGGGGTAGGTGATGGCGAGCTCTTCGGCGTCCATGTCGTTGGTGATGTCGATTTCGTTGTTGTTGTGGTCGGTGGCGATGAGGGTCAGCTTGTACATTCTCTTCTCTCTGTTGGGGTTGGGTGCCCGAGCTTCCCCCCGGGCGGCGCGTTCTGCTAGATGGTGTTGACGCCATCGAGGTGGAGCTTGTGGCCCCTCGACGTCACAGTGAGGACGACCGCACGGCCGGTCTTCCCGGTGACGCGGTAGGAGTCGCCGAACTCGCGGGGGCTCAGTTCGATGACTTCGGCGGCGCCATTGGCGCAAAGTGCGGCCTCGATGACGGCCAATCGGCCGAGGTTGGTTTTTGCGCTGCCGTACAGCGGGCCGGCGTTGCGGATGGTGTGGGCGATCCAGGCTTCGATGTTGGGGAGGGTCGGCATGTTGGGCGGCCTCGGTGGGTGGGTGACACTGATAAGATAGCTCATCCGCTAACCACCTGGGGGGATTATCTTATCATTGGGGCTAATTAGTTGGCACGACTCTTGATCAGTACCGCGCGATCATGTGAGTCATTGGCAGGTCTCGGATCGCGAGCTCGAGGATATAGCGCCCGGCGTCGCCGACATCCTTCAGCGGATCGGCGTTGTCGCCGGCGAAGCGCTCGCAGAACTCGGCGAACCTCGAGGCGTTCGGATGCACGCGGAAGTGCGGTGAGCCGTCATCGTCGAAGCGGCCCATAACATCGTTAAGACGCCAGAGACCGTGCTCGACCGAGCCGTGATACTTGCGGGGCGTCAAGATCGCCGGGAAGTCTCGGAGCTGCATCTTCTCTTGATAGGCGAGGTGTTTCCGCAGCTGGTTGTTGCTCTTGCGAACCAGGTAGCGCGACTCGCCGGTCGGGCGGTCGCCTATCCAGGCGTCGACGTCGCGACACCGGAGCCGGTTCCGGTCGAGCATCTCGCGGATCCCGCTGGCGTCTTGCTCGATGGATGTGATGCCGTCGCCGATATATTCGTCGAGGAACCAGACCTTCGGCTTCATTCCAGACCGGCCGACAGCCGCGAAGAGGATAGCCGCCTGCTTCCCCGCGTTCGTCCCGTGGTCGATGCCGACGCCGAGATAGGCGCCCTGCGGCGGTACGTCGATCGAGATGTGCTTCCGCTTGTCGTAGTTGCTGAGCCACTGGGTCGTAAGTACCGGGCTCCAACTGCCTTCGATCCGCATCGCCCGCACGGCTTCGGGTAGCGATCTCGACATCCGATCGATCCGGGCCTGCGTCAACCACGCGCAAGGGTTCCCCGCCGGCCAACAGTTCGCCTCAGTCAGCCAAGGATTGTGCTCGGAGATCTCGCCGGCCTCGACGAGCTCGCGAAGGTACCGCTGATCTGGCATGTCTAGAACGGGCGTGAACCCGATCCGTACTTTTCCATTGAATCGAAGAACGCGAACGATCAGCTCTTGATACACGCTTCCGGGCGGCGGCTCGTCAAGATAAACGCGATGAACCGTCGAGCCGGCCGAGCGGCGGGCGCCCTGGCGATAGGTGCCGAACGAGATCACAGAGCCCTTCCCGGGCCCCTTGACGAAGACGAGGCGCGGCGGTTTGCCGGTGATGCCGCGCCCTGGGTCGAAGCGGATCTTCGGGTCGATCTCCGACTTCGGAACGAGCGCCCAGAGCTTCTCCATGAAGCCGCCGGCCTGGCCCATCTGTTCCCAGCTCTCGGACAGAACGACGATGTTCAGCGGCGGGCGGCGGCACTTCTGGAATGGATGAGTACCGCGGGCTGAGTGCAGAATGTCGGCGTGAATGCCGAGCGTTTTTCCGGTCTGGTTCCCGCCGCGAACGAGAACGACGGGCGCGGCGTCGGCGAGGAACCGCTTCTGAGGCTTCGTGTAGCGCAGATAGTCGAGCTTCCGGCCCGCCGTTGCGTTCGCGATGCGCCGGGCGCCGAGCAGTCCTGAGGCCGGCGTCATTGGCTACCCGTCGAGCGCTACGTCGCGCCATCCGTCGAGGGCGTCGAACTCCGTCCGCTTCCCGCCATCGGCGACGAAGACGACGCGCCCGCCATGGCGCTCAGCGTAGACGAGAAAGGCAAGCTCGAGGTGCTCGTCGGCGTAGTCTTCGTAGAGTGTGCCGAGGTAGTCGCGCACTTCGCCGGGCGTCATCTCTCCGAACTCGTCGCCCTCGATCTCGGCGAGCCTGTCGATCTCACCGCGAAGAGAGATCATCGACTTCGAGAGGGCGGCCATACCGACGATGTTCGGCCTCTCGGCCTCGGCTGACTTCGCCCAGACCTCTTCGAAGGTGACGAGCTTGTCGCGCCGCCATGCCAGAGGATCAAGCTTCGCCTTGGCTTTTGCGTCGTCCTCGCGCGCGCTTGCGTGTCCGCGCGCGGCGTTGGCTCCCATGATGACCCGCAGATCGGCAGCGGGGACGCCGAAATGCTTCGCCGCCTTCTTGTAGCCGCCGAACTCATCCATCCATTTTCGAAGGTCTGGCTTCGATGGGAGAGCCTTCATGTGGGACCTTCGACGAGGCGCCCGGCGAGGAAGGCCCGAACCTCGTTCCAGTCGATGACACACTCGCCGCCCTCGATCTGTTGCTGGTATGTGAACCACGCGACCTTGACCGGCCCGACGAAGACGTTCATCTGTTGAACGCTGATATCGACAACGACCTCGACGTCGGGCGGCCGAACTCCGATCTCTTCGAAGGTCCATCTCATCCGCGACTCTCGCCAGGCTCGCCGAGCATCTTCGCGAGGTACTCGTCGGCGATGTGAACCGCCGTCAGGTTGCCGGCCTGAAGCTCGTCAATGATGCCGGCGCTGCATAGGCCCATGATCGCATATAGAAGCGGCGTCTCGCATTCGACCGTGACGCGCCGGCCCTCGATGATAACGACGTTCGCGCCCCAGAGCTCGAGGGCCTCGCTGAGGCGCTTGGCCGCGAGATAGTTCGGACAGTCGAACGCGGCGCTCGGACCGGCTACCCGAGCCCGGGCGTCGACGTCGCGCATCAGGACGCGACCGGGCCGATCTTCAGGCCGCCCGCGGTCCGCACGGCATAGCGACCGTCGACGACGAGAACCTCGGCGCCGTCGGCGATGTCGCGGCGAGAGATGCCCAGGGCGACAGCTGCGCGCAGATAGGCCGCCGGCGTCATACCGTCGGCGGTCTTGTCGGAGCCGTCGAGGTAGATCCGAACGAGCTCCATCGGCGGGCGGTGATCGTCGTCGAGCTCTTTCAGGACTTCCTTCGCGACCTTCGAGGTCGACTTCGTGAGCGTCTCGACGACGTCGGCAAGGGCGGCGATAGCGGCGGCATGTTCGGGCGTCATTGTTTGGATCCTACGGTATGAAGGGGGGATTCGCTGAAAACTGATAGACGCTCAGAAGGTGCCAAAATACGGCGCCGGCGAGCAGCGAAGCAGCCAGGGCGGCGAGCGCCCTCTTCTTGTTCATGTGAGTTCCTCGATGGCGAGTTCGCCCATTCTAACCCAACGACGCCCGCCCTCGACTTTGGCGGTCGCCTCGAGCGTCGCAATAAGAGAGCGAAGGCGCCGAGCGGCATCGGCGGCGGACGGCCTACCGTCATCGAAGACGCCGAGCCAGTCCTTCAAATGAGGAAGGCACGCTTCGAGCAGGATGGCCTGAGATGCGACCTCGGATTCGAGCTCGACGATCTCGCGCTTGGCTGCCTCGAGCTCACCGAAGCCGCTTCGAGGTCGAGGCATCACCGCA
>SPKZ01008403.1_pt1 | contig 13276 bp, 17 predicted proteins | sample 2456571 | NCBI WGS metagenome assembly SPKZ01 (sample SAMN11192286, study PRJNA482655) | marine metagenome | biome: ENVO:00000447; feature: ENVO:00000244|ENVO:00000211|ENVO:00000569|ENVO:00002023; material: ENVO:00002151; isolation source: ocean water from marine abyssalpelagic zone ...
AATTTTGATAATGAATTATCTTTAAATAATACTTGAAGTTCCTTAAACTTTTGCTTCAATAAAGTTTGTTTATTTTCCCTTTCAACATTCATATGTATTATTTCCTCAACATAGTCCAATAAGTCATCTATGGTTATACCTTTTTTTTCAGTATAAAACATATAATAATTTTGTTTATCATCAACCAGTTCTTTTTTTATTGTGTTTGATTCTGGAACAACCCAACCCGTTTTAAATACAGCATCAACTATTTGAAGCCCTTTAAAGTATCTTATACCAATTACATGTGGTTGTAGCGAATCTAATTTTTCTTGTATATTCATATTTAATTTATTTGTATATATATTCCACTTATTATTTCTGCTAAGACATAACCAATAGAAATACTTAAAATCCATAATGATTCTTTGGTTAGTCTATATTTTATAGGGTTTTCTTCAGTAGATGCTATCCAGGCTTGTATTAAATAATATATATGTCTAAGTATATTTAGACATGACATAATGAATAGTATTAATAGTACCCTGTTAAAAATCTCAATAAGCATAGTTATGGTTGTTTTACTTCTGAAGTGTAATCATTCCATTTATTAATCATTTGGTCAATTAAAACTACTTCACGCAATTGATTTTTAATATCAATTATGTTTTGGTCTAAATCACCATTACTATTAATAAGTCTTTGTAATTTTTCTTCTGATTTTATTTTATCTGAAGCTAGTTCGGTTAGTATTATGGTTATTATTCTCATAAACACTAATATATGAAAATAATTTTAATTAGTAAAGTGTTGTTAATTTTTTTTGCCCATCTTTAAGTGATTTATCAATAATGGTATATATGACAAGTAGGTTATCCAATTCCAAATGTGTCTTATCATGTGAATAATGAAATATTTCTTCCCATATTTTTTTTATCTTTTCATGAATGTGGGTCTTATTGGTTTTATCTTTAACAGAATAAAATACTTCAAACATAAATGCTAGGAAATAACTATACGACTCTTCAGTATATTCAAAGGTTATACCCTCTTCATTAAAGTTTTCCACATTCTTTTTCCAACACCAGTCGAAGTGTGTTACCTTATCTGTATCACTCATAACATCATCACCCATATATGTATCAAATACTAAATATAATTGAGATTGAATGTAATCATTAAATAATTGACATTTTTCATATGATATCTTATTGGCGATATACATTTTATTTATTGTGACCTCACTAAGTGGTGTATTAATATAGTTCAAGAATTTATTTATTTTACCATCATTATTTTTCAAAATTATAAACTTAATAACATATCCAATAATTCTGGGGATGGATACATATCAAATTTATCCTTACGTGTTGAGGTGTGTGTCCACATACCCTTTATTTTACCATAATAAGCATCAGAGTTGAATTCAAAACCCTTTGCACCCTTTTTCCTTACTTCTTCCACTAAACCCTTCCTAACATCAATATTATCTCTATCTGCTATATATAGTATAAACTTTTTTAAGTTGCTTATTTGTTTATCTGAATATTTATGCCAAACCTTATATCCTTTAAATGGTTCAGCTAATTCAACTGTTCGAGATGCTGAGGCTACTGTACCAGCATATGTTTTACCATGCTTTATATAACCAAAATTACACACCTCTATTCCAACGGAATGTGTATGCATATGTCTTGAACCATTCTTACCTAAGTGCCAACCATAACAACCTTCTGGAAAGCATTGTACCATCTCCCCATCGTGTTTATCATTATTACCTTTTATTGATTGACCACCCATCACAAATTCTGTGGCAACGGCACCTCTTGTGTCTCTACCCCATGAGTCAACAATTCTATATGGGTTTTGCCACCCAGCGGTATGATGCAAAAATAAGTATTCTTTATTGGTGGGGCCTTCTTTATATTCATCTGTTGGTAAGTAATATCTATTTATTAATAAACCATTTTCAGTCATATATGTTTTTTCGGTACTATCTGTTGTTGCCAACCCCATAGCATCCCATGTTTTTGGCCCTATGATACCATCACTCATAAGGTTATTATTTATTTGCCATCTAATAACCGCTGCTTCAGTTTTTGGACCGAAGTCACCATCAGCATTTAAACCTAAAAATTCTTGAACATCTATTACTTCTCTTCCTTTTGAACCTAATCTTAATATCATAATATTTATATTTTTTTTACATTTATAAATATGTTGATATAAATAAAAAAACCCCACTATTAAGTGAGGTTTTATATATAAATTATTATATTCTTAATTTAAAGGTCCCATAATTCAATCGTCCCATCATCCTCTTCTTCATCACCTGTTCGCTCTCCAGCATCATCACCTTCTTTGTCTTTTGGTGCTTCATGACCACCTTTACCGTCTGTAGAGTCTTCCTCTAGTTTTTTATCATTATCCTTATTGATTTCTTTCATTATTTCAATTGCTTTATCTATATGTTCTTTTTGTTCTGGGGTTAAATCACCTTTTATTTGTTTAAAATAATCGGTTATCCTTCTTATTACCCCTTTCTTCTTTGGTTTATCTTCTTCATTCTCTTCTAAATTACCTTCGTTGGTAAACCCAAAACCTTGAAACATTTCATCAATTGATTTATTTTCTGATTCCGTTAACAAAACAATAGCAGCATTAATATTACTAAGTAGCCATCCCGTTAATTGGTTGCCGATTATTTGCCTTACGTCATCTTTTTTATCTAACCAATCCCTAGCTTCTAGAGTATGTAATCCAGAGGTATCCCCCAAATATAAACCATTTGGTCTATTGCGCCCACTGGAGTCCTTCTCCACATTTCTTTTAGTACTTTCCAACCATTCAAATGCACTGTTATTGCCCCCCCAATCGTCTGGGTAATATTGTTTGTATAACTCAGCATCTTTATCATTAAGAATTTCATCTAAAATGTCATTAAATTTCATTAGGGTCATTCTTGCATCAGAAATCATTTCATAATCGATTAAATTTCCTTTATGAGATTTCATTTCACGATATAATTCTTTAAGTTGTGGCACATATTTATTGGCCACTTCCCATTTCTGAGGTTTCTTTTTCCCAAAACCGAATATTTCGTTAATTGATTTTGTCTTATTCCAAACATCATTGAATACCTTATTTTCATTAATCCTTTCTTTTCCTCTAAGATTACCAAGAGTATCTTTTGAATTATATTGCATAAGGTGTTTCATCTTTTGCATATCTTCATTCATAAGGTTTTTATTTAATGCCGTTAGTATTGTTGGGGTATTTTCCCATCTAACTCTATATGATTCAATACCATCAGTTAGTTCAAATTCTTTACCATCAACCTTATATGATTCTGGTATTAATTTTAATGCATTATCCATTCCATTAAATGGGGTTTTAAATCTAAGTCTTTTCATTTTTATAAGGAATCCTTTTCTTGTTTTATTATTTTCTTGTCATTACTTCTTCTTTGTCCTTTTGACTTCTTTTTTAATATTTCAGTCTTCTCTGTTCTACTTCTTCCTTTGTTAGACCCACCCATACCTGTCTTTAGTGGTTTTTCTTTATCTTCATCTAACTCTGAAGGACATTCTTCAATTTCTTCTATGGTTTCTTCAATTTCTTCTATGATTTCTTCATTTTCTTCTAGATTACCTTCGCCAGTAAACCCATAACCTTGAAACATTTCATCAATTGATTTTGTCTTATTCCAAATATCATTGAATACCTTATTTTCATTAATCCTTTCTTTTCCTCTAAGATTACCAAGTGTATCTTTTGAATTATATTGCATAAGGTGTTTCATCTTTTGCATATCTTCATTCATAAGAACTTTATCGGAAGCCTTAAGGATAATTGCCCTACCTTCATTAATGTTACCTTCCCATCTTATTTCATACTTTTCATTACCATCAGTCATTTGAAAGGTTTTGTTATCAACCTTATATGATTCTGGTATTAATCTTAATGCGTTTTCTACACCAGTAAATGGTTTTTTAAATCTAAGTCTTTTCATTTTTACTTGTTTTTTGTTTTCACTTTCAAATTGGTGGGCTGGAAGCTGCACATCACCTATACCCATACTCTTTATAGCGTTCGCAGTCTTTTTTCGATACTTTTTATTATTATCATATATTTCTTGGTTTGCCTTTTTACCCTTAAAACCAGGTTCTTCTTGGTACACATTAGAATAGTCTACACTATTACCTTGAATTGACTTTTCACCAGTTATTGCTTGTCGTTGTTTTTCCAACCAATCTTCACCTGGATTATTATCTGGTATTAAATTTATAATACTACCTTGATTGTAATTAGCTAACTCAACATATTCTTGAGCATCATCATCATTCTGATATTTCACAACAGCATCAGAATTTTCCTTTTCTGTTGCTTTTAATGGTTCATTATACTCTTTGAATTTTTTGGTGACTTCTTTATAATAATCATCGTTAAATTTACCAGTATCTTTTTGAACACTCTTAGTTATTTTAAGTGTGAAAGCCTCTTCTTCCTTTATGATATTTTCTATTTCACCCTTTTTAAAGCTTATTTTGTCTTTCATTTTATCTTCGTTTATTCAGTTTTTATAAAAATGGTTAAGTAACTAAAGTTTTAAAACTTGGTATTAATCAACCAATCTATAATATAAATATTAAGTTTTATATTAAAGTATTAATTATTATGAACTTTTGCTTAATGTTATTGCGCCAGCACCTTGATTACAATACGGATACCTATAGCATTTCTTTTTAACCTTAACAAAAGAACCACCCTTGTATGTTGTTTTTTTATGTGTTATACCCTTATTTACTGGTGCTTTACCCTTCTTACCCTTTGTGCCCATAAACACACTTGCCGCAAAACCTGGTGTGTCATATTGACCCCCAACTGACCCAGCTGTTGCGGCTTCTTCAAGTTCTTCTTCTTTTTGTATATTAACCAATTCTTCTGGAATATTTGATGGGTTAATTGGTTCTATTGAGGAGAATAGCCCCGTATATTGACCAGACCCAACTGACATTGTTGCTTCTGCTAACTTACCTTCCATCATCTCCATAACTTTATAATCACTAGCACCATTTGATATTTCTTGAAGAGCATGTGATATAACTTCTTTAACCACATTTGAGTCATTTAAAAATGCTTCTTTCTTAATTCTACGGTTTTCAACCATTCCAGCTATTTCCATTAACTTTATTAAATTTTCATAAACACCACCACCTTCTTTAAGAGAATATAATTCACTTATAAATTCATTATATGTTTCTTTTATTGTTTTCATAAATTTTTTTGTGGGTCTTGAAAGTTCTGCCTCAAAATTTTTTTTCATTTGTTTGGAGGTAGAAATATTTTGCTTTTCATCAATCATTGCTCGTTCTGATTGAACAATTTTATCATATTGTTCTTGTGTTATCTTCAGAACTCTTTGCGGTTTTTTGCTCATTTCTTTGAGCATTTTTGCTTGCTCTTGTGTTATCTTAATTTTCTTCATTTTATACACTTTTGTTTGATAGGTTATTTCTCCAGAAGGCTCGTTTAACCCAAAGATTTTTATATAGTTGGGTTAACACATTTCTTGTTATTTCCACAACCTTATCTTCTAATTCTTTTTCATTTTTTATTCTATCCTTAACAATCTTCTCTATCTTTGATTTAAATTTATTGGAATCTGTATGTTTATCAACTATGGCTTTAACCTCAGTTTTTGTTAATTCCTCATTTAAAAAATTTTCCCTTAATAATCTTTTTATTTCTCTTTTCATATTTATCCTTGTTTAAAATAATATATCTGTATTTGGTAATAATTTTTTTGTTCTTACCTTTTCATCATCACTTAGGGGGTTAGTCCATACCGCCAATTCCTTCAAATTTTTAAGGTTTCCAATTGAATCTGGTAAACTTGTTAGGTTGTCACCCAATAAATACAACAACCTTAAATTTGTTAGGTAGCCAATGGATTCTGGTAAATCACCACTCAAATCCAAATGCAACTCATATTTATTTAATAATTTTATTAATTTATCCTTTATTGTATCACCCTCTACAACATTTAATAACTTACCATATATTGATTTAACCAATTCATCTGGATTTATATTAAAATTTGGACCTTGCATATATGCAAGTTCAATATTATCAATATCCCCAGATTTTAATAAAGATATAATAGATTGTTTAATATCATCATCTTCACTCAAAAGAGATTCTCTAAGCCTTTGTTTTATGTAGTGTTTCATAATATTGCCAATATAGCCGCCAAGACTGTTGCAACCCCAGCCAATGTGAATCCAACGGTGGTTAGTGTTTTTTGTCTTTTTATTTTCCTTATTTGTTTTTTTATTGTCTTATCCTTAAGGCTTATTTCCTGGTCCTTATTGGTAGAAACAGAATTTAAGTTTGCAATTATTTCTTCATAATTTTCACCCTTTTTTGATAACTTAACAATGGTTTCTTTCTGAAACATAATAATATTATTATTTATTGAATCACGTTGTTCGTATGTATGTAAAAGACTATCAGTATATTCACATTTTAAAACTTCCTTTAAAAGAATCTTAGCACTTTCATATCTCATAAAAACAAGTGTATCACCCTTGTCAATATATATTTGTACATTATTCTTTTCTATTGAGAAATTCTGTGAATGCCCTTGTAAGTTCATCACTACCAATAGTGTCAACATGATTAGATATTTCATCTTTCTTAATTTTTAATTTATTAATCTTTTCTTTTGTATCATTTAAATCTTCATTCATATCATCTATTATTTGACCCAAAGAATCAATCTCTAATGATAATTTATCATTATTTACCTTAATGCTCTCATTATTTATAAGTAATCTAACATTTTCTTCCTTAAGTGCCCTAATAACATCTTCATTATAATTTATGGTGTTATTTGGTTTAAATATAATACCAAGTGTTAATCCAACACAAGTAATAACCAACACAAGTAATAGTATATTTTTAAAATCTAAATTATTCATTACCCCTATATTGATTTAAATCTTCTTTAGACCATTTAATCATCCAATTTTGAAAGTATGTACTTATACTCTTAATTAATTCTACATTAATGTCATCTAATTCTAAATTATATGCATTAATATATGCCCACTTATTAGTTTTTTTAAATTCCCACTTAAGACCATTATATAATTCACCTTTAAATTCAACCTCATTTGTGTCTGGATAAATATTATATACGGTAAAATTAACTCTGGGAGTCACTTGGTCCATAAATATCTCACTATCTTCCTTAAATTCTGCTGGATAGTCTGTTTCGACTTTAGTAGGTTCTTCACCTGTCTCTTCTTTTGCGACATCTGGTTCTTGAGCACCAATTGCTTCTGCATGTGTTATTGCCTCTTCCTTTAATAAAGGCTTCCCAATATGTCTCTTATTTCTAATCGCCTCAATCATCATCTTAGTTATATCGTGTTCATTTATCATTTCTAAATTATTTTATATTTAATTATTTTGTTCAACCATCTTCTTAAATGAGTCAAAATTCCATGCTGGGCTAACATCAGTATAATATTTTTTAAAATTACTTCTATATAATACACCATTAAATTTATTTGCATCATCAAAACTTGTGTTATGCTCTATAACTATTTTTGGTATATTAAATTCTTCACATAACTTATTAATTAATACCGATAATGACTTTTCTTGCTTAATGGTATATGGTGCCCAATATTCATGATTCCTCCATTTTTTTTCAAAAACTAACTCATCTCTATTATAAATATCATAAACATAGTTAACAAACTTATTTTTATAATTTAAATCTTTCATTAACCAACCTTCATTTTCCAGAACCACTGTTATGGTGCTTTCATTTATCTTTAAATCATCCATAAAATTTGAAAAATACATCGGAGAAAAGTGTTGGAATGTATTACCATCTAAGCTTATGGTGAACATGGCACATTTATTATACTTACCATTATATCTATTATTCCAACCAATATAATGTTTCATTTTGGTTAAAAATGTATTACCTATAACAATCCTTGTTTTTGGTGTGGTCTCTCTTGTGAATTTACTATCATCCAACACATATGATTTATCGTCAATCATTTCTTTCTTCTTTTAAAATAAACAGTATTGGAATCACCATTCCTAATTTCTTTATTTGAACCTATCCTATCAATCGTATTGTTACTTCTTTGTTTTCTAACTGGGACTTTAACAGAGAAACCCCTATTCATTTCTTCTGTTTTTTTTTTAATTATATCCTCTTCTTTTGGTTTTTCTGGTTCTATGTCCTCTTTAATTGGTTCTATGATTTCTATTTCAACATCATTGTTAATCTCAACTTGAGGTGGGGTTATTTCTGGCTTTATTTCTTTTTTAACAACAACATTTTTTTTTTGTGTTATGGGTGGGGTTATTTTATTTTCATCATCCTTAACAATCTTATTAAAGATGATTACCATTAATACAGCCATTGGGTCACCAATTATTATTAATAATAATATTAACCATTTCATTACCTCATCCATTGATTTGCCAGTCACATCAGATAAGTATTTTAATGGCCCAAGCTCAGATGCACTATCATTGGTTAACTTGGTTTCAAGTATTTGATTATCAATATTAAATATATAATTACTTAGTGTTTCGGTTTTCCCATTTATAACTGTTTGTCGTTCTATGGCATTGTTTAATTGTCTCTCCAATGCTCTCCTGGTTGATGAAGAGGTTGTTGTAATTATTTGACCCGTTTCTTTATCTTTATACTGTATAACATTATTAGATAACCCACCACTTAATTCATTTATATTTTCACTTATCGATTGTTTTTCAGCATTTAATAAGTCCAATTGTTCTTGATACCCAGACCTCTTTTTTTCAAGTAGTGTTATTTGTAATTCCGCATTTTCAAACTTAGCAAAACTATCCTTATAGGTGGAAGACAAAAAGCCATAAACACCAATTGATGTTATGACCATTGTAATTAATACACTTATACTTAAAAGGCTGTTATATATCCAACCAATTTTTTTTCCATATGTGTGTATTGCCGATGTGGCTATAATCTTACAAACTTCTATCGTACTGAATAATATTAAACCAATAACCCCAGCACCAGAAAAAACCCTTAATAGACCACTAACAGACACATAAGCAACAACAGATGCCATTGTAAGTGCAACAAGTAAGACTAAATATAGTAATATTTTTTTCATGATATGTTTTTAAAATAAATATATCATTATTCATTTAAAACCCTAAATAATGCCTCACTATCATATCTAAGCTTCCTAATTGCACTTTCCTTTATTTGTCTTATTCTTTCCTTCGTTAATCCATACTTATTTCCTATTACTTCCAGGGTAACACCCCTTTCTCCTGTACCCATCCCAAAATACAATTCTATTATTTCTCTTTCACGGGTAGAAAGAGTGGATAGTAATGAATTTAGTTCTCTCTTAACATTATAGTCTATATTATAATACTCATCATTATTATTTGATTTGTCCTCCAATAGGTTTTCTAATTCATCACCACTATCATTTATTATCTTATTTAGTGATAAGCATTTAGGTAGGGATAATAAATCAATGGGTTTACCATTTGCATCCATTATTTCACCATCTGATGCATTTCTATTATTTAGGAGTTTAAACTCATCTAATTCTTTTTTGTTGCTAAAGAATTTATTGATGATGTTGGTGGGGAGCCTTATTGTTCTTGATGTATCATTAAGGCTTTGGATTATTGATTGTTTAATCCACCACACAGCATATGAGATAAAACGAAACCCCTTTGTGTGGTCATATCTACTAACTGCCTTAACTAAACCATAATTACCTTCATTTATAAGGTCAATAAGTGATAACCCTTGGCCTTGATATTCTTTAGCCATTGATATAACAAATCTTAAGTTTGAGGTCACCAATTCTTCAAAAGCCTCGTCATCTCCATTTATTACTCTTATAGCTAATTCAAGTTCTCTTTCTGGGGTTAATAATTCATATTTAACAATTTCTTTAAAATATTTTATCACATTTTCATCCCACTCTTTTTTAACATACTTGCTCATCCATATTCATATATACTTACTTGTTATTTGTCTTTTGAAAAAACTTCCATTATCTTCTTATCATCATCAGTCATATTTTTAACACCCTTATCTAATATATCATTTATAAAATCTTCTTTATCTGACTTAGATAATTCTTTAAAATAATCAATAAGGGTTTCGGGTTCATCAAAATCTTTTTTGGTTTTAATGTCACCACATTTATAATTTATTTCATCATTAAGTCTACTGCTAAGTTCTTCCATCTGTAAATCATCTTGATTTTCAAACTCGGAGAAAAGTCTAGCATATGTATCCATGTTATTAATATTATAACAAGAAGTGGAAGGATTCAATTCAAATAAGAAAAAGTTCCTACCAAATGATTTAAAATAATCACCTAATTCAAGGGTATTCATAATAGTTATGAATGTACATATGGTAACATTCTTCATATTCACTATGCTAGGGGTAGCCTCAGATATATTTTTAACTTCCTTTTCGCAACTAGTGGTATTCCCAAGAATAATTATACAATAATTTTTGAATACTACTTCCATATTTATATTTTTTTTGTTTTGTGTTATATCCCAAATATACCAAAAATTATCCAAACAAAAAAATTATTTTAAACTTATTTTGGATATGTTGTTTTCTTTATTTATTGTTATTATGTTTTCAGACCAATCCTTAACCTCACTAATTTGAGTTATAAAAAATACAATATCAAACATTTCTGAAATCTTATCAAATAATGGTTTCATCTTTGATATGTTTTCTGGGGCCACCCTACCAAGTACCTCGTCAAACGTAATGAAGTTTGGTTTTGGTAAGGAAGATAACTTACCCAACACACACCTTAATGCTATGCTAGATGCTGTTAATTCTAACCCACTACCAGATTTAAGTGGTTTCTCTACTCCATCCTTAACTAACAAGTACTTAACCTCATTCTTATCATCAATATAAACCTCAACATCAAAATTTGTGGTATCCTCAAGTAGCCTCTGTAACTCACCATTTATTATTGGTAATACAGACCTTAATAAAAGTTTAGTTATACCCTTCTTGCCAACCATTTCAATGTAAACCTTAAATACTTTTTCTATCTCCCTTTCCTTATTTATTATACTAATTAATTTGGTTTTAGTTTCAATTGACTTCTTATTTGACTCTATATCAATGGTAATAGACCTAAACTCGTCACTCAAGTCTTCCTCATTCTTTTCACAAATAATTATCTTGGTATCTATTGCACTTATATCACAATCAATTTCTTTATTTTTTTCAATTGAATTTAAATTATCCCTGTATTTTTTTAAATCAGAATTCTTTAATTTATAATCATTCCTTAAGCTTGATGCCTCCACCTCTAACCTATCTCTATCTAATTCTAATTGATTTTTAGTGTTCATTTTAGTTTTAGATGATAACAAGTCACCCAATTGTTTATTAACATCTAACAATAACCCATTATTCTCATTTATTTCACCCTTATAAGCACTTATACTCTTTTTGTGTTCAGATATATGCTTGGTGTTATCAACGTCATCTAATGGCCTATTACAAGCTTGACATATACCACTTGATATTAGGGTTGCGATTGCTCCTTCTAGTCTATCTATTTCAGATTCCTTAATACTTATCTTGGTTACATATGTATTCTTTAGTTTAGTCAATTCAAAATCCTTATCTTCATCAAAATTAACGTCACCAATTGCATCTATCTCTTCATTTATTGTCTTTATCTTTTCTTTAAGCTTCTTACCATTTTTAATTATTACTTCAATTTCTTTCTCTAATTTAGAGGGGTTTAGTGTTGTAATCTCAGAATCAATTTTATCCTTATCTGATAATAGGGTATATTTATCATTTGTTAGCTTCTTTCTAACCTTTTTCTCTAGGGTTAATTTATCCTTCACTTCTGTCTCCATTTCATATAAAGATTCAACACTACTAGTGTGCATCTCAATTTCTTCTGTCAGTGTTTTGATATTATATATATTAGATTTCATTGATTTTGAAAACTTATTATACATATCTCTAGCTATTCTTTCTTTTGTTGCTATTACTTCCAATCCTATAAACCTTGTCAATAGCTTACCACTTTCCCCTCCAGTAGAATCAACTAAATCATCTAGGTTCCTTGATGTAGCCAACACCATTAAATCGAAATCTTTTTCAGAGCCAACAATTTCTTTAATTAGTAGTGTTGTTTTTTTTGCATCCTCATCATTTAATTGTTCTTCATCACCATTTGGTAGTGTTTTATAATAGTTAACCTTATTGGTAACATTCCACCCACCATTTCTTTTTGCTTTCCTGGTTAAGCATCTTTCTATTGTTATATCATCTTCTGGTTCAACAGATAATACACCTCTAACGTATACCTCATTTGAATCTGAAAATTGATTAAACACTTCTTCGTTTTTATCGGTCTTTGTTGTTTTACCAAAAAATAAAAACTTAATTGTATCTATGGTTAAAATAGTTTTACCCCCTTGATTGGCTGGGGTTGAATTCACAACGGTAAACCCACTAAATTTATCCACTGGGAAATGATTATCTTCACCATACGATAAAAAATTACTTAGGGTTATTGATTTAAGTCTATAATTTTTATGTTGTTTATCCTCAAAATCAATATCCAATTCTGAATTAACCTTTTTATCTAAAGATATTATTCTATCAAAATCAATATCCTTATCTTCTCTAATAAACCATTCTTTAAATAGTTGTCTTTGGTATGGCACATTAAGTATATTATCTATTGTTGCACCATCTATGGTTATATTTTCACCATCATTACCAACCTTCACTGGTCGATATATAACATTAATGTTTTTAGACTGTACACCATATTTCTTAGAGAAGTATTTTCTAACACTATCTCTTGATTCTCTGGAATAATTTTCTGGTTTATCTGACCAGTATACTTTTATTTTCGCCTTGGTAGGTATATCAACCATATTAATTTCTTTTATCATTTTTTCTTTTTCCATAAATCCATTAAATTTGAACCAAAAAAACCTTTTTTATTTTCACCATATATGTCATCAGATTCTTTGGTGGTTTCAAACTCCTTTGATAACTTAACAACCATTTCTTCTAATTTCTTTATCTCTTCATTCTTTGAATTAACAACACCCTCATTTTTTAATTTAATGGCCAATAATTTTTCATCAAAATCCTTTACCTTATCAGTTAATGATTTTATTTGCTCATCATTCGTAACATAAACTTCCTTCTCAACAACTTTCTCAACAA
>SPKZ01011124.1_pt1 | contig 13258 bp, 18 predicted proteins | sample 2456571 | NCBI WGS metagenome assembly SPKZ01 (sample SAMN11192286, study PRJNA482655) | marine metagenome | biome: ENVO:00000447; feature: ENVO:00000244|ENVO:00000211|ENVO:00000569|ENVO:00002023; material: ENVO:00002151; isolation source: ocean water from marine abyssalpelagic zone ...
ATATGTAGAAGAATTAAAAATATCATTTGATAATTTTGCAAAATCAATTGATTCTGTACTAAAAATTGGACCTGAGATGAAAAAATTCATGGATGAAACTCAAATTTTTATGAAAAAAAGAAAACCAATGATATTACTTAGTGGAAGTATATTTTCATCTGCAATTTTTATGGGTTCTGTATTTTTGTATCAATCCAATGAATTACTTGGTTTATCTGGGATGATTACTTCTGGTTTGATAATGATAGCTTCAGGATTTTTCAGAAAATATTAGTTATTCAATTGATATATTTTTTCCTTTCTTTATTACAGGAATAATTAGTGTAAGAACACCATTTTCATATTTAGCAGATTCAATTTTTTCTTCTCCTTGTTTAACATCAATTGGAAGTCTAATTTTTTTATCAATTATATTTGGTCTTTGATTTGAAATTAATGATTCTGATTCTTTCTCATTAATTATTTTTTGAGCTTTGATTGAAAGAATATCTCCACATAAAGTTAATTCAATATCTTTTTTGGCAAATCCTGGAATGTCAATTATCACTTTAAGATTATCATCATTTAGATGAATATCAATTGCTGGTAAAACAAATTCATAAAATTCTCTAGATTTGTTTCCAATTTCCTTGATTACTTCTTTAACAAGTCCCATTTCGTGTTATGTGGACAATTTTTAGTTATAAACCTTGATTGATTTTGGTAAAATTTGTAATGTCTATTTTGACTCAAATTTTTATGAAATTTTGGGAAAACAAAAAGGGTTTAGTTTCCTTTACTTCCTTCAAGAATTCCTGAATCCCCATGAATTCTATCAATGTGCTTTGAAAGTTCTTCCTTATCATCAAAAAGTGATTCACAATAAGGACATGAATATTGTTCTACCATAACTAGAAACCGATTTAGGAGATATTAAACAATTCGCAAATTATTAAACATGATAGATTTTTAATCAATTAATTTCTCTATTTTGATAACTTATGATAATTGTAATTGAAGGTGGAGATCAAGCAGGCAAATTAACTCAATCTACTTTATTGGAAAAAGCTCTTAAAAAAAGAAAGATCAAAACAAAACTATTTCATTTTCCTGATTACAATACCCCTATTGGAAAAGAAATTAAACAATACTTGGATGGAAAAAGAAAATTTCCACCTCAAGTAATTCATTGTCTTTTAGCTGCAAATAGGTGGGAAAAATTAAATCAAATTTTAGCCGCCCAAGAAAAAAACTCTGTTTTAATTATGAACCGCTATTATCACTCTAATCTAATTTATGGTATAGCAAATGGAATGAAACAAAAATGGCTTGAGAATTTTGATGTTGGCCTTCCAAAAGCTGATCTTGTAATTTTGCTTGATGTTACACAAAAAGAATCATTTCGTAGACAAAAAACTCATAGAGACAAGTTTGAAAAAAATGAAGAATTTTTAAGAAAAATCTCTAAAATCTATCGTACAATTGCCAAGAAAAAACGTTGGAAGATTATTGATGCGTCAAAACCTAAACAAGAAGTACATGAAGAAATTTTGAAAACATTTTCAACAAAAGTAGGATTATGAAGAAAAATTATCTGGACATAATTGATCCAATTCATAATTTTATTCGTGTCTATGAACATGAACTATCTATAATTGATAGTCCTCTTTTTCAGAGGTTAAGACGAATAAGACAGCTTTCTGGTGCTCATCTAACATATCCTGCAGCTCAGCATACTAGATTTGAACATTCATTGGGAGTAATGCACATTGCTAGTCAAGCAGGTCATGCATTAAATGAAAAAGGATTTTTAAAATCAGATGACATTAAAATTATTCGTTTAGCTGGTCTTTTACATGATGTAGGCCATGGACCGTTTTCTCATCTTTTTGAAGAAATAATTCAAGAAAAAAAACTTTCACATGAAAATTTTGGTAGGGAAATTATTTTGAAATCTGAAATTGGTGATAGCTTATCAAAAAATGGTTTTAACAAAAAACTAATTGCAAAAATTGCATTTGGTGATTCCAAATTTCAATACATGAATGAAATTGTTTCGGGTTCATTAAGTGCAGATATGATGGATTATTTACTTAGAGATGGTTATTTTACAGGAGCAGAACATGCAAAAATTGATCATAACAGAATAACGCAATCCCTTAATGTACATCAGAAAAAATTAGCATTAGAACGTTCAGCATTGTACTCTTTTGAATCAATGATGCATTCCAGATATCAAATGTTTAAGGCAGTTTATTTTCATAAAACTGTAAGAGCTGCTGAAGTAATGTTAATTGAAGCATTAAGATTATCTGATGACGAATTTGGTTTTACTACTTTTAATCTGAATGAATATGTCAAACTTACAGATGAATATGTTTTATCCACTCTAATTTCATCAACATCCTCAAAATTAAAACGTGCTAGACAATTTGCACAAGATTATCAGGATAGAAAATTGCTAAAATGCGTATTTGAAAGAATATTGACAAGTAGAACCAATTTAAAAAAAACACGAACAAACGAACTCAGAACTGCAATTTCTCAAAAATCTAAAATTGATGAAAATGAAATTTTTGTAGACAGTTCAGTAACTCCATCTATTCCCCTTGCTCCATCCAAAAATGAGTCAAAATCTATTATTTTGATTACAAATGAGCATGGAAAATCCTCGGCAAAAGAAATGCCAATTTCAGAGATACCTGTAGTCTCAGCGATTTCTGGATTTATGAATATCCTTAGAATCTATACTCATCAAAAGAACAGAAAAAAAGTTGAAATTGTCGCAAAATCAATCATTGGTGATCTAAAATGAAAAAGAGAATTGTAATCAAACTATCTGGAAAAATTTTTGGTATGGATAATGTCAAAGTTCTAAAAGATTATGCTCAATTCTTTGTAAAAATTAGCAAGATTTGTCAACCAATTATAATTGCTGGAGGTGGAAAAATTGCACGACATTACATTTCCCATGCAAGATCTTCTGGTGCTGATGAATCTACTCTTGATGAACTTGGAATTGAAATCTCTAGATTAAACGCAAAATTATTGATTTATGCTCTACAAAATAAAGCATATCCTCATCCACCAACTACTTTACAAGAAGTAAAACTCGCTGTAGATGCTGGATTGATAGTTGTTGCAGGTGGTTTACATCCTGGTCAAAGTACTAATGGTACTGCTGCATTAATTGCTGAAAAAGTACAAGCTGAACAATTTCTTAATGCCACTGATGTTGATGGAGTTTATGATATGGATCCAAACAAATTCAAAAAAGCAAAAAAATTCAACCGAATTGAATTAAAGAATTTGAAGAATATGTTAGTTCATGAAGATTCTATTGCAGGTGGATATGATTTGATGGATATTGTAGCCCTGAAAATTATTGAACGCTCTAAAATCAAAACACGAATACTAAAGGCTGACCCAAAAATTATTGAAAAAGCAATTAAAGGTGACAATGTGGGCACTGAAATTATTATTTCATCAAAATAATTATTCAGAAATCTCATTTTGAATTGTAGGTCTTGTTTCAGACCATATCTGAATATCCTTTTTTGCATATTCAGCAATTCCTGATTCTCGTAATTTTTTGAAAATTAATTGAGCCTCTTCTTTTTTAATTGCCTTGGATTGAGCCTTTGTAAAACCATCTTTATCTACAATAATTACTATATCTCCCTCTGGAGAACTAATTATGGCAGTTAATTCCTCTTCTCCAACTGGTTGAAAATCACCATCAATTTTTTTGGTTGTTAAAGTTAACATCCCGAATCCCGCCACTTCAAACATTTTCATTTGTGATTTACCTGCTCTTTGTTTTCCTTGTTGTACTGCTTGAAAATATTGCATGATTTTTTTTGTCTCCAATAGTATAATAACTGTCTCAACATTTAACATATCTGGAGATTAAGCAAAAATATTGAATCCTAAAATCTTTGTTTTTATTGCAGTTTTGATATTGATAGCTATTTTGGGTGGAATTATTTTAGTCGGCCCTACTTTGCAAGTAGGATTAGAAAATGAAAATTCTAACATTACATTAGTTAAACCTCTTCAAGTTGAATTAGAAAATCTTTCTGTTTCAAAAATATCTGAACGAAGAGCTATAATTGATATTGCATTCAAAATTTCAAATCCTAATCCCCGTGCTGTTATTGTTCAAACTATGGATTATCAATTATATGCTACAGATTATTCAGATGATGAACAAATTTCAGGTGGGGAGATTGGAAGTAGACCTACGGGAATGTTAGAATTTGGTTCAAACTATTATGTTCTTCTTGGCAATAATGCAATTGTATTAAAACAGACAATTACATTCAAAGGCTCTGAAAACACTCCTGAATTATGGAAAGTTCTTGAAGATGATTCTATTTCTTGGAGAGTTACAGGTGATGTCTTTTACAATCTAAGCTCTATGACAAGTGGACAAGAAAATGAACTTCATTTCGAATTTACAAAATAAACTCAATAGTATCATAAAATTTTAAAATTGTGATAGTTTGTTTTTAAAGAAAAATGATTGGCAAAGTTATAAAAGCTCGTAAAGTAGTTTTTTATCAAATGGCAGAAGCAGGTATGGCCGCATTCGGCGCAGCAGCAGGAGTCGCAATTGCACTAGCAGTAGTGTGTTTCGCTCTCCGTGGTAAAGGACACCCTGAACCACTAGACTAACAAAGGAATAATTCCTTTACAATATTTTTCATTTATTGAATCTTAATCTTTTTTGCCCATTCCTAACATTTCTGCTAGGGACATTTCCTTGGCATTCTTTCTTTTCATAAAACATCTCTCAAAATATTGACAGTCAGAACATTCAGTAGATGGTTCTAAAATTGGTACTTTTTGTTCTTTGAAGATCATTTAACACTCTGACTCTTCTAATAATTTCTTCAAACATCTTTTTGTTACGTGTTAATGAAAAAGTTGTTTCTTTTTTATCTCCTGCAATGTAAATTATAATTCCATCCTTTTTGTCATATATCCACATACATGCATTAAGATATAGAATATCACTAGCATGAGGATTTTCTAGTCCTTCTGGTGCTGATCTGAATAAAAGAATAGAATCATCCAACATCATATCGACTTGTCCCTTTAACTTGATATCATCTAATGCAAACTCTTTTGCTTCACTGCCATACTGTAATTTTCTTAGTAATCCTGAGAGTAATTCATTGAATCCCCTTCTTTCAATTTCATTGGGTTCTATTCTATCATAATATGAGCGTCTTAAACATTGGACTACCTCTTTAAGATGAATAGTCTGAATATCTTTAGAATTAATCTCAATTTCTAGTTCTTTTCCAATGGAGCCTATTGCATTTTGAATGATACTTTGATAATCTCTATCTCCCATCATGATAAATCAACTTTTTGTATGGCTCCTTATAGTTTAACTCATTATTTTGGTTATAATTTTTGAAATTCTTCCTGAAAAGGCTAGTGTGACAAAATGAACACTAAAACCAATTATTGCTCCAATAACCAGTTCACCTGTCCAAAAATAAATTCCTAAGAATAATCCTAATGGTGGCAATGTGAAAATCATTGCCAAAAATGAGCTAACCCAAATGGTATTAACCAAAGTTTCTGTGGAAATCTCTGTTTTTTTCTTTGAAAAATCGATCATTTCAGAATTTTACTCTTCATCTAGAATTAACTTTGACATTGTAGTCTCAGTTGGAATCTTTTGTTCAACTGCAAAAGCGATAGCTGCTAGATTTCTAACTTCAAATGCTGTTAATTTAGTAATTCCAACAATCGTTGAAAAACTAAACATGTTTGTGAACGATCTAAGAGATGCATGATATATTGACATCTCAAATGCCCTTTCAAATTCTGCAATTGCATCTAATTCATTTTCAATTTGTGGAACCAGATCTTTGTATTTTGTAGTGGATAACTCATTAAACGCATCTCTAATTGTTGCTGTAGCTATCATTCTTCCAAGTAATTCTCTTGCAGGTGGATTAGTAGAAATTATCAAATCTTGAATTTGATCTTCTTGCAATCCCCAAAATTTTCCACGAATTACACTTAAAATATTGTAAAAATCAATATCCATTGCAACTATTTTTGTTGCTTCTTTATCTGAATAATTCTTCATTGCACCTGCTAGATGTTGAAATAATATTTTATCAAAATATGTATCAATAATCTGTACATTCTTTTTTTCGTTGTATAATGCTGCAGCCTTTGCAATCTCTTCTCCAAATCTAACTGAATTCAAACTTGCAACTGCTTCTTCAAAATCTTTAGCAACTAGTGCTTTAATCACAACATCTCTTTGTTTAATCAATTCTTCAGCATGAAGATTTACGTGAGTTTCAATCTCTTCTTGTGATTTACCTAGAACTTTACCTTTCAAAATTAATTTTAGATTTGAAATAATGAATTTCATATAATATGCATCTAAAACACCTGAATTACCTGATGTTTTTGCTATCGAATAATGTATGTCTGCTAATCTACTTCTTAAAGCTGATTCAATACCAATTGAAGTATATGGTTTTTGGACATTAGCAACTGCATCTCCATAAACTGTATTCTTAATTCTAGTTACTAATTCTTCTAAATCTCTTGATTCTGCGAGTGTTTGAAAATCAGATCTTGTAAGTAATTTGCCTCTTTTACTGTATGATTTTACTGAGGCATAGACATTGTTTGAACCGCCCATTTAGATCAGTCTCAATAGGCAACTGATTTTAATGTTTGGCGATCTGTTCGTAAGGATAGATTTTAAGTGATTTTATCTAAAAATCTTATAGCATCATCTTTTTCTGGTTTTGATAATTTTAAAAATGCCAAAAGAATCTCTTTTTGAATCGCTAAAGATTCATTTGAAATATCTCTTAATTTTGAGAGATCAAATGGAAGTAATTCTTCAAATTTATTATCACAAAAGGCTTTAACATATTTTTGAAAAATTGAATATGTAAAATTGGGACTAGTCTTGATAAGCTTAGAGAGAATATTCTCAAATTCTTTTTCAGCAGATTCGGACTTAGAAAAAAATTCGTCAAGTAATATTTCTCTATCTTTAATTTCACTAATTGATAATGCTACCAAAATACCTTTTTTGGTCAAATGATAGAATGGAATTCCTATTTCTTGAAGTGCTTTTGGACCTCTTTTGAGAGGTAATCTCCCATTCTCTTCTGCTATTCCCATAGGTAGTAAAATTTCATCAAGATCACGGAATATCCCTGAATAGATATTTTTCCAAGCTATTCCATGTTTTTTTGCAATTTTTCTAGAAATACCAGTTCTTGTTTTTTCTGCAGCATTAACTTTACTTCCAAGTATTGTGATAATTGTTCTTTGTCTATTTGCTTCTCCTGTTAAATTTCCGCCTTTGAAAGTATCAAAAATTGCTAATTTTGTGTTTGATTTTATTTTCATTCGATCACCTTAACATAATTTACTAATTCTATGTTACTATCAGAATATACTTAAATATAATAATTTACTTTTTTCGTGATTTTGTAGTCTACAATCCTTTAATACGTTCCAAATTCGATAAATTTAATGAATTCTAGGAACTACAAGTATGCTCTATTACTTGTAGCCGCAGTATCAATCACAGCAACTAGTGCTATGTCTATGGCATATGCACAAAGTGTTGAAGATGGTATGGACGGATATGTAGTAGGAACCAGTGGAATTTACACTGGAAATCCTAACGAATGTTGGTATGATGATGGCGACGGCGGCATGCTCCCTTGTATGGTAGATACAGGTGATATGGCATGGATGCTAACTGCAACATCATTAGTACTTTTCATGTCACCCGGTGTCGGTTTCTTTTATGGCGGTTTAGCCAGATCAAAGAACATCGTCAATGTACTTGGTATGACTCTAATTGTTATGGGTCTAATGTCAGTGCAATGGGTGCTATGGGGTTACTCACTAGCATTTGCACCAAATGCAGATGAAGGCGCAAATCAATTCATGGGAAGTCTAGACTATGCAGGCTTTAACATGGTATCAGCATGGGCACCTTTAGGTGAAGTAGGACCTTGTGCAGACACATTGTCGAATGCTTACCAAATGCAGCAGTTCAAAGAAGGCGACGTTTGTAGTCAAGATTGGCCAGGTACAGTACCTCACCAACTATTTGCAATGTTCCAAGGAACGTTTGCAATCATCACACCAGTTCTAATTATTGGTGGTTTGATTGACAGAGTCAAATTCAGTGCATTAATCATATTCGTTCTCTTATGGGGAACCTTCGTTTACGACCCAATAGCACACATGGTTTGGGGAGGCGGTCTCATAGGAGGAGGAGGATTAGACCTCGATCCAGACTTATCGCCATCATACGCATTAGACTTTGCGGGTGGTACTGTAGTACACATTACTTCCGGATTCTCCGCGTTGGCAGGAGCCTTAATCCTTGGTAGAAGACTTGGATATGGCAAAGTTCCAATGGAACCACATAACATTCCAATGGTTGTACTTGGTGCAGCCATTCTATGGTTTGGATGGTTTGGTTTCAACGCAGGAAGTGAAGTAATGGTAGACGGCATTACCGTAAGCGCATGGACTGTTACAAATACAGCAACTGGTATGGCAGTAATTACGTGGGTCCTTATGTCATGGGCACATACAGGAAAACCAAGTATTGTTGGAGCCGCATCAGGTGCAGTAGCAGGATTGGTAGCAATCACCCCAGCTTCAGGTTGGGTAGGTCCAATGGCTGCGATTATAATTGGTATCGCTGCTGGTACAGTTTGTTATGCAGCTGTAGCATTCAAGAATCAGCGCAAATGGGACGACGCATTAGATGTATGGGGAGTACATGGAATGGGTGGTCTTACAGGTGCAATCTTGACTGGTACATTAGCTAGTCCACACGTTTGGGATACTGGAGACGGTATCGGCGCATGGACTGGTACTCCAGAAGGAATGGAGCAGCAAGCAATCAGTATCATTGGTGCACTAATATCCGTAGGATATGCATTCGGTGTAACAATTGTAATACTCAAAGTAATGGATGCCGTATGGCCTGGCGGAATCAGAGTCACTCCTAAAGAAGAGGAGATTGGTCTTGATTTGGCACAGCATGGCGAAAGAGCATACGTTAACGAATAGAAAAAAACCCTTTTTTTCTTTTTATTTTTTTAAATCCAAATCAATTTAGATTTGATCATTTTACCCAAATTATGTTAATCTCAACTTCTGAACTAAATTCCATTCTAAATGATCCTAATGTGATTCTAGCTGATACTCGTTCTTTCAAGGAATATTCTGAAGGTCATATTCCAGGAGCCGTTCATTTGGATCTATTTGCATTTCATTGGAATGATACTACAAAACAAGGAATTGAAAATTTCAATAATCAAGCAAAAACACTTTTTTCATTTCTTGGAGTAACTCCAGAAAAAAAAGTCATTTTTTATGATTCAGTTTCTGGAATGCTTGCAGCTAGAGGAGTTTGGATGTTGATGTATTTTTCACATCAAGACGTTTTGATGTTGAATGGTGGAATTTTAAAATGGCAAAAAGAAAACCATCCTCTTGAGACAAAATCCAATGGATTCAAACCATCCAAGTTTTCAGGAAAAATCAATCCAGAGATTATTTCGGGATTTGAGTACATCAGAGATAATCTAGATAATGTGAAAATCCTTGATGCTCGCTCTATTGGAGAATATGATGGAAGCATAATTCGTGCTGCTCAATCAGGCCATATCCCAAATTCCATTAATATTGATTGGAATCAAAATATCAACAAAGATGGGACTTTCAAAAATGATGAAGAATTGTCTCAAATGTATGATTTTCCAAAAGACTCTGAAATCATTACTTATTGTCAGGGGGCATATAGGGCTGCAAACTCCTTTTTGGTCTTGAAAAAACTTGGATTTACAAATGTTCGAGTTTATCTTGGTTCTTGGGGAGAATGGGGAAATAAACCAGAACTTCCTGTTGAAAACTAATTTTCTAAAAATTGGATTTTTCAAATCTTATTAGTAAGAATTTACTATCTATAGTGTTATGGCAAAAATAAAAGTTCGATCTGGAAGAGGTACACGAATTATCGAAGTTGATGATAATGCTCAGAAATGGCAAGGAGAAGAGTTCAAAAAAGCACAGGCAGCAAGAAAAAAAGCACTTGAAAACAAGTACATCATTACAGGACGAGGAACTGGAAAAATTAAATTTGGAGATATTAAATCCACTGTTACTCCATCAACTAAAGGTATGTGGGTCAGTTCTGGAAGGGGTACTGGAAAGAGACAACTCAAAAAATAATTCACATCTATTCAAAAAAGAAAAAATACATTTCGTATTCACACAAAATTTTATTTATTTTTAGAATTTTAAAAAAAATAATAAAAATAAAGTTGTTATGACTATCTAAAAGAACGTACTTTACGAACAACTTTGTTATGATCTAGTGATGCAGTTGTAGTAATGTACAAAATATGATTTCTTCCTGCAGGCATAATTATTCTTTTTACCTTATCATATTCTGCAACAACATACTTGCATGATCCTAGTGTTTTTACTAATTTTTTTCTTTGACTCCAATCCTTTGATGCTGCTTTTAATGATGCCAAACTTTGTTTCTTTGACACCAAGATTTTCACTTTCTTAGATCGCTCAGAAAATATTAGTTTTCCTTTGAGATCAACCACACTGACTACTCTAACAGATGGGCTTACCTTCAAAATCTTTTCAACTATTTGTTGAATCTCCATAAAAGTAAGAAAACTTTCTAGATGATAACATTTTCTAAGAATTTTTAATTTCTCGTACACTCTCAAGATCTCTTAAAAGACCATCAAGATGTTTTATTCTTTTTATTTTCTTTTCCAAATGAATTGATTTACAATCAATTCTGGCCTAATTTGTCTAAATACTTCTCCGCCACCAACATACCACTTTGTAAAGAATTCGTACAAGTGCAATCTGAGTGACTGGATATACACGATTAATCCTTCAATCATCATAATTCCTATGTTACCACCAATAATCATAACTATTGCAGTACCTGATTCTATTCCACCTAATGATGTGAATGCATTATTTACTGTCATTAGCAACGCTGCATGCACCAACAACATGATTCCAAGCCGAGCATAACTAATTGTGTGAGCTAAACTTTCAACTGTTTTTCCTAAAAGAACTTCCATCAGAACACTAACCGCATCACTTCCATCTTCTGGATGTTTCTTTGCATGCATTATTCCTCCAATCATCATGACGATCATTGATGCAATAATGAGTACAATTGCAATTCTTGTTATAATCCAAACTTGAGCCCAGTCCCCTAGGAACATTGTAACCCAAGGAACTGCTTCAGTATGAACTTTAGAATACATATTCATCACATCATACTGTGAACCAATTGCACACATCATGATGACAACAATTCCTCCGTAAAGTACAACGTTTGGAATAGCTTCTGTAAACACTACTAGTTTTTGACCTTCTTTTAATAATCTAATAATGCGTAAAGTCATTGCCCAAACTATATGTACAATTCCGAGGAACAATGAAACTTTGAGAATATCTATTACTTGATCAAATGTTAATTCTGCAACACTAAGAACACCTACTATCCAACTAACTGAATATAATGCACCACCTGGTTCTAGCAGTCCTTCTAATGGACCCATATGAGCAAGATGGAAACCAAATGCTTCTCCTGAACCAACACCAGTTATTGCAGCAGATGCTCCAGAAATTGCAATAAGCATTCCCCATCTAGAAAGTTCACCTTGTCCTTTGAATTTGAATAACAAACCTAATCCCATCAGTAATAATCCGTGACCCATATCTGCAAACATCAGTCCATAGAAAATTGGCCACATGAGGGCAATCATTGGTGTTGGATCTGGTTCTCCGGCTTTAGGAATTCCTTGACTTTTTGTAATTACTTCAAAAGTTCTGACGAATCTTCCATTGTTAAATAATGTAGGAATTTTATCTTTTAGTTCAGGATCTGTAATATCTTCTACAACTGACATCCACTGTTTTGTTGAATTTGTGAATTTTGATTCCATTTTTGCTGGAATAAAACCTTGAATTACTGCAAAGTGTTTAGTTCCACCAGGTTTCCTCAAAGTTTCAAATACTTCTTTAGCAACAAATGCTTTTTCATGAATGGCTAATATGTCACGTCTAATTTTCTTTGTCACTTTTGATAATTCTTTTTTGATACCTGCTTGTTTAGTAGTTAATTCTTTGATTTTTGATTCTGCTAATGTATAAGCTTCACTAGGAATTTGTGGAAAACCTTCTGGAATTTTAAACGTATTTGAATTGAAACTTCTTAGGATTTTGAGAACTTTCTCTGAATCTTCTGTATCAGAAATTACTAGAAGTGCAGATTTGTCTTTGCTTTCTAAATCATATTTGTAAATTGTAATACCTTCAAGTGAACGATTAATTTCATCAAAATCAGCAGTATCTATCACAAAGAGATTTGTGAAAAAATATTTCATTAAACCAAATCCGGTGAGATCCATCTTCATCTTTTTAATTACTTCTAGAGTGTCTTTGAGTGAATTGTATTCTTCAATTGCAAGTCTAGTATTTGCTGCATCTTCTAATAATTTTGCAGGTTCATCAATAATTGCAGGTGTTTCTTTTTTTAATTCCGCAATCATTTCCTCAATTTCCTCAATTTCATAGTCTTTTTTCTTGATCACAGTTCCTTTGAATAATATCTCCATTATTCCTACAGTTAATGGAATTTCCATTCCTTTGATTACGTCATCTATTGACTGGAAAGTTTGTTGTGCATTTAATAGAAGATCGTCAATTTCTGGTGTCACTAAATCATCGGTAGCATCGATCTTATGAAACCATTTAAACTCAGTTAATCTTGAAATTACTTTTGGAGATTCATCTCTTGGTAAAATAACGGTTCCAAGTTTTAGATCGGCTGTTCCCAAGACAAATTTTGGGTGTTTTCATTGAGTTTAATATCTTTCTGATATGGTTCTTTCCAAACATTAAAATCCATTATGAGTCAACGGCACCCATTGGCATCTAATTCAGCATTAGAAATCACAATTGATAAAATTCTAAAAAATACTGAAAAAGATATTTTATCTAACATTAAATCTGCACTTGATGATTCACACCACAATCTAGATGATTCTATTCGTAAATTGGAGCATGAATATGATAAAGTTATTTCAAATGGCAAAAAAGAAGCAGACAAGATTGAAAAACAGATTGTTGGTAGTGCCGATATTGAGACTAGAAATAAACAATTATTGTTACTCGAAGATGCAGTTGACAAAGTCTTTTCTAA
>SPKZ01020460.1_pt1 | contig 13258 bp, 11 predicted proteins | sample 2456571 | NCBI WGS metagenome assembly SPKZ01 (sample SAMN11192286, study PRJNA482655) | marine metagenome | biome: ENVO:00000447; feature: ENVO:00000244|ENVO:00000211|ENVO:00000569|ENVO:00002023; material: ENVO:00002151; isolation source: ocean water from marine abyssalpelagic zone ...
CACTGCCTTCCCGATTGACGGCGGCCAACTCCAGCACCAGCGGATCGCCATTGCGAAAGTCGTCGAGGGCGTTTCCGTAGGGGTGATCGCGATCCACGGCCGCAGCCTTCACCCGAACTGTGTAGATGCCGCTGTGAGGCACGCCTTTCATGGCAAGAGGTTCGAAGCCAATGTGGCCGCCGCGGTAGTGCCGGCCGTAGAGGTCGGTGTAGGGCGTTTCCGGGATGTAGCGATATCGGTCCACCTGGAACAACTTGGGCAGATCCCCTTTGTCCTTGCCGGAAAAATAGAACGGTGAAGCCTGACGGTAAAACTGTTGTTCCGGCCTTTCACCGAAATAAGTGGCTCGCTGAATGGCGCCTTCCGCCGCCAGCAAATAGTGGTCGAGCAACATGCCGGAGGTGACGAGACCATGGCCGTTGTTATCGAAGCCATCGACGACCACTTCTGCGGGAAAGTCTTCTGAGGGATCCCAGTCCGACACATCGATCGAGAGCAAGTCTCCGATGGTGTGTTTGTATTCCCACTTGTTGATCCGACGCAGGACACTGTGCCCTCCGGTGTCGGCAAGGCGAGTCGCCGCATCAGAAATGAAATCGGTCATCTCCTGGATCATCGCGATCCGCTCCGCTTCTTCCGGCTGCGGTTCGTCCTCCGGAGGCATCTCTTCCAGGTTGAGAAGATCCACCACTTCCTGCCAACGCTCGATCTCATCCAGCGTTGTGATCTCCAACGGAAGATCGTCAAAACGACGATCCGCCTTCTGTTTATCGGCTCCGTGACAGGCCACGCAGTACTCCGCAACAAACTCGGTCATTTCCGGCGAAGCCTCGACCTCGGACACTATCAAAGGAACTCCAATGATCACGGCCAACCCCGTTCGAATACTATTTGCGATCATCTCAATAATTACTGACTACCGATTACTGATTACCGATCACCTCACGCCAATTCCATCGGCGTGAACGTTCCGGTGCTTCGGCCAAAACTCTCCGTCTCCACTCCAAACCACTGCAAAGTCGACAACCACAGGTTGCTGAGCTCCACGCGATGGGTTTCCTCGGGGCAGACGATATGCCCACGGTGACGGATTCCTCCGCCGGCGAGGACGACTGGCAGGCACTTGTTGCTGTGCTTGTAGGCGTCACCCATGCCGCTACCCATCACCACCATGGTGCTGTCGAACAGTTGCGCTTCCTTGAGCTGATTCAGCAGGAAGTTGAATTGCTTCATGAAGTAGCCTTCGACCACTTCGAGTTGCTCGAGCCGGCCTTCTTCTTTGCCGTGATGTGAAAGGCCGTGATAGCTGCCCAGCTCCAGTTCGGAGGTGTTGAAGCCCATCGGGATTTCGAAGGTGGCCACCCGGGTAGAATCGGTTTGCAGCGCCAAAGTCAGCAACTCGTAGAATAGAGGCATCTCTTCGACATGGAGACGTTCGATGTCTTCCACTTCCGCAATGGGAGACTTGGGCTTGGGACGCTCCAGCCACTCGTTCGACATCTGCAACTGCCTCTCGACTTCGCGAACTGAGGTCAGATACTGATCGAGCTTGTCACGATCTGCCGCGTTGAGCTTGCGTTCCATCTGGCTGGCTGATTCGCGAAGCGCATCCAACACACTGGATCGATGCATCAGGCGAACGCGCTCGGAGTCTTTTGTGGCGGCATCGGCTTCCACAAAGAGCGCTTGAAACAATTTCGCAGGATTGTTGACTGGCGGAATTCTCACTCCCGAGCGCGTCCAGCTGAGATCGGTGCCACCGCTCAAACCGGCAACAATCGAAGGATAACGAGACGCACTGCCAACGTGCTCGGCAGCGGCCTGGTCCAGCGTCATGTTTTTGGCCTTGAAGCCCCCTGCTTCAGATTTCTTTACCCCACTGAGGAAACTGTGCACCGCACCATGCCCTCCGCCCACTCCGTGGTGCAGGTTGGAGAAGACAGTGAAATCTTCGCGGTGTTCCTCGATGCCCTTCAGTGTCGGGCTCATCGTGTAATCCAGACCTTCTTCAGTCGGGAAGAACTTCTGTGGATGGAATCCGAGGTGACTGCCGATGCTGATGAGACGCTTGGGGGCTTCGTTTGCGGCGGTGGTGGCTACACCCGCCTGGAGGCTGTCAAAGGCGGGGAGAGCCAGGCTGACCCCCACTCCTTTGAGGAAATGGCGGCGATCGACGTGTGGGCTTTTTGAGTTCTTCATGGGATTGGAAAGAATGTTCTCTGATCTTCTCCGCGAAGCAGCACGGAGGTTACAAAAATATTTAGGCATTCGCATCTACGAGGACCCGGATTTGGTCGAGGCTGTCCTGGATGCTCATGCGGATGTGAAGAGTGCGTCGGTCTTCACTCAGTTCGACTTGATCGTCAAAATTGATGCCGCGGCGGGTGATCGATTTGAGCTGAGCGCCGGGCATGGCGAGCTTGGCATCCGAGGCTTTCAACTGTTCAACCCCCAGGATCAGGCCAACGACGGGGCGGTCAAACTGCAACTCGGCGGTGAAGACTATCTCCTTTCCCAGTTCAGAGGAGTCCACCCCTGGATTGTATTGCAAAAGGTAGGAGTCAACGGTCAGGCTTTCCGAGAGATGCTCGACCTGTTTTCCAAAGGGACGTTCATGCAGGCCGGTTTGAGTCGAGTTGAGCGTGAATCCTTCAGGCAAGGTCACGCCCTCTCTCTCAGGAAAAAGAAGCAGGGTTTTTGAATCCACCGCGAGTAAGGGAGCAAGGCGTTCTCCGGGACGGGCCACCCGCAGATCCCCGACTACGCTCTCTACGCCAAAGGAAGTTTCCCAGGTATTGAGAAAAGCGTCTACCAGATGAGGGATTGATTGGGCCGGAGATTCAGGTGCGATGCTTTGTGTGGACTGCCCGGCGTAGAGGCGATGAGGATGCCCGGTCCCATGGAGCTCCACCTCTCCTTCGAAGACTGCCACGGACGTGGCGCCATCGTCGGTCACATCGATGCCAAAGGCGGTGCCGAGATCGACAACTCTTTCGCTGGGCGTCACCAGGGTGAATCCTTTAATCTTACCGGGGACCCGCAAGGTGCCGCGCCCCGCGTCGAGTTTGGCATCATTGGGGCCGGTAACAGCAAGGGAGGCAGGGGCTTCTACCGCAAACTTGGCCCCGGAGGCAAAGCGCAATACAGCTCGCCCTTGTTGCAATTCGATGCGCTCTCCCGCTTTGAGAGTTTGTCCATGGCTCAATCCGCTGATACGGTTGGTGCTTTGCACGATCGCGACGGTAGTGGCGGGTGAACCGGAAGGGGTTACCAAGAAAGTCAGAGCAATCAGGCCGATAGCGATTGCTGCAGCGGTGAGGAACCACTTGGAATTGTTCCGGTGCTTCGCAGTTATTTTATGGGTTTTTTCTTCCCTGAAGACGGCTTCGGCAGCTTCGGTGGAAAGGCTGTCGGTGAGCAGGGCATCATCGAAGAGTAACTCGGAGGCAAAGGCGCGGGCTTCGGCGCTATCGCGGAGCAGGGTGTTGAGTCGTTTCCGGTCGGACTCGGCGAAGTTAGCGTTTACGGAATCCAGAAGCAGAGCTTCGAGCTCCTCGAAGTCAGGTTGGGAAATTAATTCACTCATACAGACGCCTCCTTGCCAAGCTGAGTTTCGATGCAGCTGCGAAGGCTGCGACGCAATCGCATCATGGCGACTTTGAGTGCGCTCAGCCCGCGACCGGTGGCGGACGCAATTTCCTGGAAAGTTTCACCTCGGACAAAATAGGAGGAAAGCAGGTCGCGATTTTTCGGACTTACCTTGGCCAGGCAGGTTTCGAGGGCTTCCTGGCGGGCGGAAGTCGGCTCGACGCGTTCGCTGGCCTCATCAACCATCTGTTCGGCCACGTCTGGATCAAATACGTAGCGTTGATTCCTGCGCTGACGATCGCGCACCACTCCCAGTACTTCGAAGCGCGCGATGCTGGTGGCCCAACGCGAAAAATTCTGTTCAGGATCCCACTCCGAAGCTTTTTTCCAAAGCGTGATGTTCGTCCGCTGGAGGGCTTCAGCGGCCTCATCGCCATGGCCCAGAGCCGCCTGGCAATAGCCGCGCAATTGTGATTGCAGATTTGTCAGGGCCGAAACGAAGGCCGCGTCAGGGTGGCTGTCGGATTTGGGTGAATTCATGAAACCTCGCTCCAAGGATAATCTCCCGTTCGGAACTTAGAGGGTTACATGAAATTTTAAAAAGTGTTTCGGGGGGGATTTGAGCCGCCCTACTTCGGGAAGAGGAGAGTCATGCTGGCGCGAATTCCCCATTCCGGGCCACCGTCGGGACCCTCAGGATACCATCGAACTCCAAGTTGTGGTTGGGCCTTCTGAGTCCCGATTGCAATGACTTTGCTGATGGAGAGATTGAGCGGAATGCTCCATTGGCTGGCGGCCCAGTTGTAAGTCGATTCGGAGTTAAAGGCGATAGTCACTGCCTCGGCGGAGGTGTGGCTGATGAAAGGTTGGATGAAACTGTTGTTGAGGTCGGACCGTGCCCTGTCACCTGCAAATGACCAGACGTGGTTGACCAGGGCTCCGTAAGTCCAAGGGCCTTGTTGCCTGAGTGCGACAAAGGTCGGGCCTGCCCCCCACTTTTCTGTACCGAGTAGAGGATCAGTTCCAGATGGAAGCAATACGACCGGTCCCCCGCCCACAATCCATCCCCCTATCGGGCTTGTCGGAGAAAGAAAAAAGCTCGCTGTGGTGTCGCTAAGGCCAGTCTGCTTGCCGGATGGATTCCCGGGAGTTCCGGTGATGTTTTCTTGATGAACCAGTGGGACGATGACCCGCGTAATCAAGTTCCAGTCTTCATTTACCTCGGTGGGGATGACCGGCTGGATATTGAGCTTCCATTGTGAACCTCTTCCGGTTGGACCCATTCCAAAATCAAAATTGTTTTGAAAGGGGACGCTAATCAGGCTGGAGACAGGATTCGCCAACTGCTTGGCAAGATCTTCTCCTCCCTCCTGTGCTCGAAGGGCAACACCCGAGGAGACAAGGGCGCATAGGATCAGGGTTCTTACAGGAAGTTTCTTGATGACGAAAGTGGATTTCATGTCATCTCAGTGTCACTCTGGGAATACAGTTTTGTCAAACATAACGCCACTGAGCCGACGCCGCGAAGTTTTGGCGTAATTTCGGAAGGCTTCGTTAATTAGGCGAGGATCAGGCTAGAGTTCCGCCACACGGATATTGCGGAAGTAGATGCTCATCTCGCGATTGCCGTGCACCTGCAGGCCGATGGTGCCGGGCTCACTGATGATGGTATCGGACTCGTAGCTTTCGAGGATGGGTTCGCCGTTGAGCCAGGTGCTGTAGGTGTTGTCGACGACCTTGATGCGAAGGGTGTTCCAGCCGTCTTTTTTGATGAACTGCTCGGCGTCGACCTGGACAGGGTAGCCCTTGCCCGGGATGTAGGCCTGCGCGGTCATGTCTTTCTTAAGGCTGCCGGAGATGCCAATCTGGATCTGCTCCTTGGTGTCTCGGAGAAAGACGCCGGAGTCGATGTTGCCTTCGCCAAGCTTGAACTCAAGTTCGATAATGAAGTTTTTGTAGTCCGCCTTTTCGGTGAGCAGATTGTCGCCTTTGCCACCATCGTTGGTGGCCTTGATGACGCCGTCCTCGATCAGGAACTTGTCCTCGAGGCTCATGGTCCAGCCGGTGAAGTCTTTTCCGTTGAAGATGGACTCGGGAGCAGGCTCTTCAGCAACGGCGTGAAAGGTAAGGGTGAGGGTAACGAGCAGGGTAAATGTTTTCATGTCGTGTTCGGTGATCAGAGTTCAGTATTTCGTTAGTTGGTCATTAGGGCTTTGAGTTGCTTACCGTAGTCGACGTAGCTGGTGTAGCACTGTTCCCAGTCGACCTCTTCTCCTTCCTTGACGTGGAAGACGGTGGCGACGTGAGGCTCGATGGCGACCCAGCCGTCGTAACCCCATTTATGAGCATCTGTTAGGATGTCTTTGACGCGAGCGAGGCCTTCGCCTGGCATGTTGTAAACGGGTTCGACAGCGTTGGCGGTCGGATTCTGGCAATCCTTCACGTGGATGTGCACGACGTGGTCGCGAACTTTCTCCCAGAACTCGAACGGATCCTGCCAGGGGAAGGTGCCGTCCTCGTTGGGCTTGGAACGATCGCGCTGGAATACGGGATTGCCGGTATCGAAGACCAGTTTCAGTCCGGGCACTTCTTCAATGAGGCGCAGGGTGTGGTCCGCGGAAAAGCCGCCCCAGTTCATGCAGTTCTCGTGAATAGCCGTGAGGCCGGCGTCGTCGAAGCGCTTCACAATTTCGCGAAGGCGGCGAAAGCGTTCTTCTTCCTGCTGGTCTTCTCCCCAGGGGTTCTGGGCGTAGGACATGACGCGCACGTAGGGCGTTTTGAGGCGGTGCATGCGCGGTATAGCGCGTTCCACTTCGGCGAGAGTGATATCAAAATCGGAATCGATCGTTTTGCCCCAATTGGCGATGAGTGATCCGAACTCGGGGATATCAATGCCGGCTTCGTCGAGGCGATCGGCGACTCGGTCAAAGTCCCCCTGCGGCAGTTCGTGAATGTTGTGGTCGCCGATCATCCGGGCGGAGATGGCGGACCATCCGAGTTCTTTCGTGGCTTCGATCTGCTTTTCCAGATCGCGCGAGGCTTCGTCTGCGAATCCTGTGAGTTTCATGCGTGGTTTGGGTGTCAGGGGTTATTCCCCGAAAAACTGGCGAAGGTTTTCCCGGCTCGTCCGGGCGATGTGCTCGGGGCTGGGATCGTATTTGAAGACCTCGACGGAAACCCAGCCGTCGTATCCGGTTTCGCGAACCGCTTCGACGATGGGGCCGTATTCGACGTCGCCCATGCCGGGCCCATAGAGGTTGGGATCATTGGCGTGGAAGTGGGCGATCCACTCTTTGGACCGGCGAATGACGTCACCGATGGGGGTGGGTTCATCGCTCATCGCTTTCACGTCGAGGTGAAGGCGGCAGGCCGGATGATCCACGGCCTGGCAGAGGCGGATGGTCTCCTCGGCAGTGTTGAGAAAGTTGGTTTCGGCGCGACCAAGGGGCTCCATCGCGATGGTTACTCCGAGCTCGCCGCAGTGTTCGGCAGCGGGGCGGAGCACTTCGATAGCGCGGGCGAAGGCTTCGTCGTAGTCCCAGCCTTTCTCGAGGCTGCGCTGCTGAGGACTGCCCCACACCATGATCTTACCACCGAGAGCGTGGCAGAGGTCGGCGAGGCGACGCGCGTAGTCGATCGTGGCCTGTTGAATCGAGGCATCGGGAGCGGTGAGGTGATAGCCTTCCGTTTTGGCAAGCAGCCAGTGAAGCCCAACGACTTCCAGCCCGGCGTCGCGCACCTGGTCGCCAAGTCCGCTGGCTTCGGCCGCGCTGATCGTCGAAATGTCATTAGCAAGGGTGAAGGGTGCAATTTCAAAACCGGTATATCCGATTTCGGCACTGAGCTTCGCCGCTTCGGCCAGCGGAGCATCTCCAAAGGTTTCGTTACAGATCGCGTATTTCATCCAGACTCGATTAGGGGAGTCTAAGGTAAGGAGAAACTGATCTCGCGCACAATGGACAATTTATGCAAAAAGTTACAACGATGCGCAGCGTGCGGAGATCATTCGCGGTCGTGCAGGAGTGTGCCCCTCCACGCCTGCGGCGCTCTTGAATGAAGCCGGGGATGAAGGGTCGAGCTCCTGCTCGAACGCGAGTGGTGAAGTGAGCTTAAGTCGCGGCTGTATTCCCCTCGGCCGGGAGAGCCTTTCTCGGCAACGCCAAAGTAATCAAAACGGCGGCGAGCACAAAGCCGGCGCTGGTCCAGAGGCAGCCCTCGAGGCCGGCCTTGAGATACATGACCCCGGACAAGAGCGTCCCGATGAGTCGCCCGGCGGCGTTGGCCATGTAGTAGAAACCGACATTCAAGGCCACTTTATCCGCGTCGGAATAGGCGAGAATGAGATAGGAGTGAACCGCGGAGTTCACCGCAAAGATGAGACCGAAGATGGCCAGCCCTCCGAGCACGGCGATTCTGGGGTAAAAATTAAACTGCACGGCGGCAGCGATCGCGGCGGAGATGACGACGAGGGCGATGCCCCAGACAAGCGCAGCGCGAGCTCCCGTTTCCACGACACCATGGGTTCTCTTTTTGACCATGGCGGGAGCGGATGCCTGGACGATGCCGTATCCGATGACCCAGAGAGCCATGAATCCTCCGGTTTCCCAGAAGCTCCACCCGAGCACTTCGGTGAGAAAGATGGGCAAGCCCACCACGAACCAGACATCCCGCGATCCGAAGAGAAAAAAGCGGGCGGCGGAGAGGTAGTTGATCTCGCGAGTCTTGGAAAACAGCTTGGACATCTTCACCTTTTCCTTCGATTTACCAATGTCGCCCTTGAGGTAAATGAGGCAGACGAGGAGGATGACGAGCAGGCCGCCAGCCATGGACCAAAGGGCGGCGGAAAAACCGAGCCATGAAAGGAGAACAGCGCCCAGGAAGAACCCAACCCCCTTCAGTGCGTTCTTTGACCCTGTCAGAATGGCTACCAGTTTAAAGAGCAGGCGTTCCGATTTCGAAGCGTCGTCTCCGGCCGGAACCAGCAGTTTGACGGCGCTCTTCGAGCTCATCTTGGTGAGGTCCTTGGCAATCCCCGAGAGGGCTTGCGAGGCCATGACGTAGCCGACCGAGAGGGCGACCGCCCATGCCGGATTGAGAAAGGACAGCATCACCAGCGAGGCTACCTGGATGCTGAGACCGGCGAAGAGAGTGGCTTTGAGCCCGACGCGTGAACCAATCCAGCCTCCGAAGAGATTGGTGAGGATGCCGCAGAACTCATAGAGCAGGAAGAGAAAGGCCAGTCGAACCGGCGAATACCCAAGCTCATGAAAGTGCAGTAGCACCAACATGCGAAGGGCACCGTCGGTGATGGTGAACCCCCAGTAGGCAGCAGTGACGAGGCCGTATTCGCGCACGTTCATCGGTTGGGTAACCCGTATTCAGTCGTCAGTGATCGGTGTTTCAGCTAGGTAGTGTGCCGGCGACTTTCTGGACGAGTTCCATCATGCGGTTGGCATAGCCCCACTCGTTGTCATACCAAACCAGCAGCTTCAATTGAGTGCCGTCGACGACCATGGTGGACGGTCCGTCGACGATGCCAGAACGCGGGTCGTTGGTGTAGTCAGCTGAAACCAGCGGACGGTCTTCGTAGCCGAGGATGCCGGAGAGGGAACCTTCGGAGGCTTCCTTGAGGAGTTGGTTCACCTCTTCGGGTGTCGTTTCCCGGCTCACCTCGAAGACGCAGTCAGTCAGGGAGGCGTTGAGAAGAGGAACGCGGACGGCAACCCCGTTGAGTTTACCTTTGAGGTCGGGATAGATCATGGTGATGGCAGTGGCCGATCCGGTCGAGGTGGGAATGAGTGAGTTGAGTGCGGACCGGGCCCGTCGCGGATCTTTGTGAGGGGCGTCGACGACGACCTGGGTGTTAGTCACGTCGTGGATGGTGGTGATTGCTCCGTGGACGATTCCGAGTTGCTCGTGAATCACCTTAACGACCGGGGCAATGCAGTTGGTGGTGCAGGAAGCGGCGGTGACGAGATCGTGCTCGGCCGGATCGTAGAGATCATCGTTGCAGCCCATCACGATATTGAGGGCTCCCCCCTTCACGGGAGCTGCGACAACCACTTTTCGGGCACCGTTGTCGAAGTGAGGTTGGATCGATTCAGGGGTGCGGAATGCTCCGGAACTTTCCACGACGATATCGACGCCATAGTCCGACCACGGGATGTCGGCAGGATTGGCATGAGCGGTGAAGCTCACTTTCTCACCATTGATAGAAAAGTAGTCTTCACCCGATTCGATCTGCTTGTCCCAGCGTCCGTGAACAGTGTCGAACTCGGCAAGATGGCCGGCGAGTTCAGCTCCGCCTTTGAGTTCGTTGACGTGGACAATGTCGATGTCTTCCCAGTCCCAGGCGGCCCGGAAACCGAGGCGCCCCACGCGGCCGAAGCCGTTGATTCCAACTTTAATGCTCATGTGTTTGAAAAGTGTGTTATGAAAAAGTCAGCCGGCGGCGCAGTCGCTCTCGTCGCAAGTATTGGTGAGACAAAGTTCCGGTTTGCCCTGGCAGCAGTCCTCCATGAGGAAGCTCATCAACTGGTTCATACGCTTCGCCTCAAGGCGGTAGGTGATGGACCGACCTTCCTTTTCTGAGTCAATCAGGCCCGCGTTGACAAGTTCCTTGAGATGAAAGGACAGGGTGGGCTTGGGCACGCCGAGTTTCTTTGAAATGTCGCCGGCACAAAGTCCGTTTTCGCCTTGTTTGACGAGCAAACGGAAGATCTTGAGGCGGGCGGGCTGGGCGAGAGATCCCAACACGGTGACGGCGTCGTTTAGTTTCATAGTTTTGGAACTATAAAACGATAATTCTCCATGGAATCAACTCGAGTTTGGTTGAGTGCGTTCAACATTTTCGACACAGAAGGCAACCGATCAGGGGGGCAGTGACCGATTTTCGCAGGGGATTGCGTCATTGTGGAGTTTCGCCGAAATCGCCAGCCTCAGTTCATCAACTCATGAAGCCCATTCTCTGTCTGCTGCTCACTCTCTTTGCCTGGCCGTCTCTTCTCATTGCTGAAACCACGAAAGATCGACCACCTAACATTGTCTTAATATTTGCTGACGATGTGGGACGTGAAGTGCTGGGCTGCTACGGAGGTGAATCGTATGAGACGCCCAACCTCGATCAGTTGAGGGCGGACGGAATGAAGTTGGAGCATTTCTATTCCTCCCCGGTGTGTCATCCTTCGCGAGTCACCCTGATGAGCGGTCGTTACCCGGTGAATATGGGCAACCCCAAGTGGGGATACTACCCAACGGATGAAGCATCGGAACGCGACACGCTGGCGAATGAATTGAAGCGTGCCGGATACGCTACCGTAGCGGCCGGTAAGTGGCATCTCGCCATGTTCAAGAAGGACCTGGATCATCCTCAGCGCCTTGGCTTTGACGAATCCATTTTCTTCGGTTGGCACGAGGGGCCGCGATTCCACGATCCCTACCTATACAAGAATGGGCAACGTCCGGATCCCGAGACGAAAGGGCAGTATGGGCCGGAGCTCTATGTGAACTTTCTCAAGAGCTTCATGGAGCGTCATCGGGACGAGCCGTTTTTTATCTACTACCCAATGGCGCTTTGCCACGCTGTTTCGGATGATCTCAATCCTCATCCACCCCATGGTCCAAACGGTCGCTACATGACCTACGGTGAAATGGTCGCCGATATGGATCTGCGTGTTGGCCAGGTGAGGGAGGCGATCGAAGAGCTGGATCTTACGGATCAGACCCTGGTGATGTTCACGACTGACAACGGAACGACCGGTCACAACTTCACCCGTCACGAGGGGCGCAAGCTGATTCGGGAACCGGTGGTCTCGCGCATCAACGGAATAGATCTGGTGGGCAAGAAAGGCACCTACACCGACTGGGGGATGAGGGTCCCTGCTCTCGTATCCTGGCCGGGGCATGTCGAGCCGGGGTCGAGCAGTGAGGCCCTGATTGATCTCTCGGACCTGCTGCCGACCTTCGTCGAGTTGGCCGGGGGAGATGAGCCCTCTTTTCCCTTGGACGGCAGAAGCTTTGCCCCATTGTTGCGCGGTGAGGATCACGAATCACGTGAATGGATTTACGGTGAGGGAAGGGGAAAGCAGGGCATACGCACCCGCGACTGGAAGCTGATCTCGAGCGGCCAGCTGTTTGATATGGCGAATGACCCGGAGGAGGAAACTCCCATTCTCAAAAAGGACGACACCGAAGTCTCCGCCGCGGCCCGTGAGAAATTGGAATCGATACTGGCCGGGGTAGTGGGAGGCTAGCCGGGCGACAGGAATGTCGCCCCTCCTTGGGGTGCACCGTAGCAGTGAGTTGAAATCCAGGGAGGAACCACATTTCTGTGGTTCATGCGGAGCCCAGGGGGGGGCGAGGGAAGTCGGGTGGACGAAATCGCGAAAGACACTGAAAACACCATTTGGTCTGAAACGCGATTTCGCGTGATGACAAGGTCCTGAGACTTCCGTATCCTCGGTCTCTTTTATCTATTCAAACTCCCATCCTATCCATGAAACGAATCCTACTGGTTCTTCTCGTCCTCGTCGTTGCGGCTCCGGTGTTTGCCAAGGACCTCAAGGGCATCCGCCCGAACATCATTTTTGTGATGCCTGATGACCAGGGCATGGGCGACCTCAGCTGCCTGGGCAACGAGGTGCTTCGCACCCCGAATCTCGATAAGTTCTACGGGCTCTCGACGCGCTTCACCGAATTTCACGTCAGTCCGACTTGTGCGCCGACGCGCGCGGCCCTCATGAGTGGTCGTCACGAGTTCCGAAACGGCGTGACCCATACCATCAAAGAGCGGGAGCGCATGGCGTTGTCGACTACGACGTTCGCCGAAGTCATGGCGGACTCAGGTTACCGCACCGGCATTTTTGGAAAATGGCATCTTGGTGATGAAGACGAATACCAGCCCTACAATCGTGGTTTCACCGATGTGTTCATTCACGGTGCGGGGGGTATCGGTCAGAAGTTTCCCGGTAGCTGTGCTGACTTTCCCCCGAACCAGGAAAATGAGGGCAAATACTTCGATAACGTGATCCTCGAAAACGACACTATCGTTCAGACCAAAGGCTTCTGCACTGATGTATTCTTTGAAGCGGCGCTGGGTTTCATCAAAGAGAACCACGAGTCCGGCACTCCCTACTTTGCTTTTATCACGCCCAATGCGCCTCATGGCCCCATGATCGCCCCGGAGAGCTACAAGAAGCGCTTTCTCGATGACGGCTGGGACGAGAGTACGGCCGGCCGATACGGCATGATCGAAAACATCGACGACAACTTCGGAATCCTCATGGAGAAGCTGGATGAGTGGGATGCCTGGGACAACACCCTGGTCATCTTCACCACCGACAACGGCCAGGCCGGTCGAGGCGGCAAAAAGAACGGCGAGCGTGTGACGATGCACTCGGCTGGTTTTAAGAGCGGCAAAGGTTCCGTTCACGAGGGTGGTGCTCACGTGCCTTCTTTCTGGCGTTGGAAAGGTGTGCTGGAGGAGGGCGGCGATATCAACGCGCTGACCGCCCACATCGACATCTACAAGACTTTCTGTGATCTTGCTGGCGTGGAGATTCCGGATGGCATCCAGCAGATCGACGGGCGCACCATGCTGCCTTTGCTGGAAAATGCCGAGGCTGATTGGGCTGACCGCCACCTCTTCTTCCACAAGGGGCGATGGGAAAAA
>SPKZ01006825.1_pt1 | contig 13245 bp, 20 predicted proteins | sample 2456571 | NCBI WGS metagenome assembly SPKZ01 (sample SAMN11192286, study PRJNA482655) | marine metagenome | biome: ENVO:00000447; feature: ENVO:00000244|ENVO:00000211|ENVO:00000569|ENVO:00002023; material: ENVO:00002151; isolation source: ocean water from marine abyssalpelagic zone ...
GTCGTAGGCGGACTCGAGGCCGGTGGCGTTCAGCGGGCCGCCGTAAACGGTGTCGCTGAGTAGCTGGCCTGCGTTCTCCTCGGCGGGGAGGATGGACCGAACGGAGGCATACATGGCGTCGCCACGCTGGTCGATTAGCCCGTCAGCGGTGAAGCCAGGTCCACCGTCCTCGCCGAGTTCCGCGATCTCCGGGATGAACACGCGGAAGCCGGGGAAGATGTACCCAGCGCGCTGTTCTCGGCCGACGTTAGCCACACCCTCGTTGGCGTCCGCCTTGGCATCCGCGCGGCTTGTACCGATGGCGGGGGCCAGCACGGTCTTGCGGGCGCGGTGGCCGGAGGCGGTTGCCTGGCGGGCGTTGTCGGCCAGGCCCTCCATGATGCGCTCCGAGGTGCGACAAGCGAAGGTGATGTTGATGTCGAACGGGATGCCGCTCACGTCGATGGTTGCGGCGATGGCGTCGAGGTAGCGGACGTCCATCTGGGCCGAGGTGAGCCGCTTGAGCTCGTCCGCGTTGGTGACGCTGAACCCGATGGGGAGGGTGCCTGCGTTGACGATCTCCGTGGCGGTACCCGCGGGGGCCGTGACCGTGGTGTCGTCGTCCACCGCTGGGCGGACCTTGAGGTCCGTGGCGATGGTTGTGCCCGCCTTGATCGTGGTGGTCGTCAAGGTGAGCCACAGGCCGTCGGCGGCGTCCTTGACAAGGGTGCCCGCGGGGATCTGGACATCGGCAGTGGTCGTCGTGTTGACCGTCCCGGCGGTGGTGAACCCGAGCTTGGCGGCCGCGGGTCCTGCGGGGTCAATCAGCAGGGACTGGTCGGACACCAGGCGGAGGCGTCCGTCGCTGTCAATCTGCGCGGTGACGCCAGGGATGTCCCCGTTGATGACCGCCACCGCTTCGGCGGTGCGGACCACGTCCAAGCGGTCCACGTTTCCGCTACCGTAGGCGATGGTCACGACCGGCGTCTGGGTGGTTGCCCGGGTAAAGTCGCCGGGGTTCGGGGTTGAAGCCACCGACCCGGTGAAGGTGACGTTGGCGTCCGCCGCCACCTCAAGCTCGTCGGTGAGTACGGCGGTGAAGGTCAGCCCGGGGATACCCAGGGCAAGCGCCGAGGCCAGGAGGCCGTCGCGGACCTGCGTGATCGTCTCCGCGCCCGTGACGGACTCAAACGTGAAGTCGTAGGTGGTGGACACGCCGTCGATCAGGGTGATGACCCGGCCGGTGTAGGTGTCGCCTGCCAGCGTTGGGGCCACGTTGACGGTGAAGGTGTCGATCTGCGCCGTGGTCGTCGTGGGGAGTCCGAGCGTAGCCGCGGCGGAACCTCCGACGATCTGGATGGCGGCGGACTTGCCTTCAATCAGGCTGGACAGCTTGAGTTGGCCACCGTCGTCGCTGGCCACGTCGCCAGCCAACGCGCCGTTGATTCGGGCGATGACCTGGGCGAGTGTTTGGTCGGCGGCCAGGAACGTCACCACGCGGGTGATGCCGCGGTCGCTTGCGAGCTCCAGCGTTTCACCTCCGACGAAGCCGGTGGGATACGTGGCGCCGGTGCCCGTGATGGACGCCGCGGTGCCTGTGAAGATGGCCTGCTGGACAGGGCCGCCCCCGACGATGACGTCCAGGGTGTCTAGGTCCGCGAGGGTATATGGCCCCTTGGCGGCCACGATGGTCGCCTGTGGGGTGAACGATACCTGGCCCGCGGAGTTGTCCACGCGAACGACCGTCAACGCGGCGTAGGGCTTACGAGACAGCGCCGTGTAACCGTTGCCCTCCCAGTAGTTTCCAGCGCCGCCGGAGCGGACGGCCACGGGGTAGCGGTACGGGGCGCCGTCGATGATATGACCGAACCCACCGAACTTGGCCTCCATGTCCGAGGAGCCGAACACGCGGGTGGGCGCTTCAACCAGCCCGTCCTCGAACTCGCCGATGACGCAGACGTTACCAACGCCCGAACCCAGGGGGATCGCGGGGGGTTGCTGGTCAATCGTGTTGACTGACTCGATGTTCCCCAGGATGTTGTAGCCGGGGAAGGCGTTGTAGACTCTCTTGAATCCTGGCATCGGGGTGTCCTCCGCGAGTGGCGCGGCTTCCGTAGTCTACACCACCACCATCGGGGTTCTCCGTCAAGGCGCCGGGTCCACCACCACGCGGGTCTGCTCCTGTTGGAGCGGTCCTGGTGCCGTCACCAACGTGACGAGGTCGATGTCCGCGTTGAACTTGGCCGACAGCGGCCACGTCCCTTGCTGGGCAGTCTCCGGGGAGTCCCCGTAGGAGATGCCGGACAGGTCGTACCGCGCGGGCCTCCCGTAGTACTGGGGGACAACGACGCGGCGTCCTGAGCGTTCGTCGCCGGGCTCCGCGAGGAAGGCGTCAATCAAGCCCCGCCTCACCGCGCTGCGGTCGTCCTTGTCGTGCGCCCAGATGACGACCTCCAGCGTGGCGTTCGTCTCCCCGAGTCGGCGTAGCACGGTGCCGGGGCAGAACATGTCCAAGGTGTCCTCCATGATCTGCTGGCCGCTGATAGGGCCGGTCAGTTGGAGCTCAACCTCGGCGGGGGACAGGATGCACGCGCTCACGTCGTTGGCGCGTTGCTCGACCTCGGGGTCCGGCCAGTCGAGGTAGACCCGCTGGAACTGGAACTTCCGGTTGGCGGGGGTCCCTTCGCACCGTAGGAGGTCGGCCCGGCGAACAGAGGTGAAGGTCAGCTTGCTGAGTACCGCATACAGACCAAGTTGGAGCGCCGTGAAGTCGTCGCACGCATTGACGGGGGTGAGGGGCGTACCTGGCGGGATGACCCGCCGTGTCGTCTCGTCCTCGCTGCGGGGGACTTGGGTACCGTCCGGGTTGGTGTGAATGAGGAAGGGGCTGGGGTACGCCACGGCTCCACCCTACCCCGTTGGTGGCTTCATCGCGTCGATCTCGCGCTGGACCGCGTACTTGGCGAACTTCTCGGTGGCGGGTAGGGACCGCTCGACCACCTTGCGTGCGGGGGTTCCGTCGTCGCCGATCTTCTTGGCGATGGCGTAGGCCACCGCCTTCTGGGCCTTCTCCGAGTCCTCCCCATCGACCACGATGCCTTTGATCTTCAACCACTCGATGATGGGGTCCAGCGGTGGCCGCTTACCAGGACGGCGTCCGCGTTCCACGAAGAACGACTGGAGCGTGGGGTTGCCGACAAGTGCGCCGTCCTTGGACTTCATCACACGCCACGCGGCCTCGTAGGTTCCGGTGGCGTAGGGACGGGGCTTGGTCGTGGCGGAGGTCTTGATGATGGCGGTGCGCCCGAACAGCGCCGCCTCGTACAGCCCGCGCTTGATGGCCTCCTGAGTGGTGGGGCCGAGGTCGTCGGCCATCGCCGCCACCTTGCTCGCTTTGAGGACCACGATCTTGCGCTTCATGTCTCGCTCCGGTTAGAACCGAATCACCGGCTCCCTGCGCGGCCCGGTGGTGGGGTTGAAGGTGCCGTCGTTGTCGCCCTGCTTGGCCGCATCCTCGGGGGACAGCGGCGCCGCGAGTTGGTCGGTCAGCCGGACCTTCCACTCGAACTTCTTGGGGTCCAGCGCCGGAGGGCTGGCCAAGGTGAACCGGAGCGGGTCGATACGTTCCCCCTCACCGGCACACCGACCGATGCGCCGGACCTCGTAGAAGAACATCATACCGTCCGGCGGGTCGCCTCCCTGCCACCGCCCGCGGAGGTCGTCCTCGGACACCTGGGCGGGGCTCACCTGCGTGAGCGTCACCGTACCGTCCGCGTGCGTACCGACGGGGGCGGACCTCCAAGACATCGCGCTGATGTCGGAGATCTCGACGGGCATGAGCTCCACACGGCGGACGTCACGATACCGTTGGCGAGCGTCCCGCTCCTGCCACACGAGGAACACCCGGTAGGGCCGGAACCCCGCCTGGTGGAGTACCCGCCGCGCTTCGTCCACGGTGCCTTGGAGGCAGACCAACGGGCTTTGCTGGTAGCACTCGTCCGGGACGGGCATGTTGCCGGGACCGGGTGCGCATACCCCCGGGGCCGGGAGCGGCTGCCCGGTGATAGGGTCGTGCGTGTCCGGACAACACCAACCCTCGCTGATGCCGCACCCGTCCGAGGACGGGCACTCACACGGGGACGCGGAGCAGATCCGGCAGGTCATCGGCTATAGCCTCCGTCGGGGTCGGTCGCCCGGGTAGGTGTGGCCCGTCGTCATCGGGTCCACTCTATCACTTGCGGGTTCCCCCGGTTCTCCGGCCGCGGACGTAACCACGGACGTATTCCTGGCTCTTGGGCGGGTTTTTCTTGGACCCTTGCTTGCCCGCCCACAGGAGCCGGTCTGCCCAGTATGCGGCAGACATACGGCCCTTCGCGATGTTCTTGGCGTGCCTTGCCTTGAAGGACCGCCGCGCCTCGGGGGAGTAGTTGTGGCCCATGCTCTGGTCCCCGAATCGGATGGTCTTGATTCGGTCCCCTTCCTTGGCCACCACCACCCCCTTCTTCGTCGGGTGGCTCGGCGTGAGCTTCGGGCGGTTCACGCCATCCACGCCCACACGCTTGAGCAGGGCCTTGAGCTTGCCGCGGGTCACTTCTTGGACCTCCGTGCCAGCATCTTCGCGGCGGCGGCTCGCGCCGACCGTCCGGTCTTGGCGGACTTGTCCGTGTTCGCCACGAACTGCTCCCCCTTCCGGCTGGCTGCCACCTTCTTCGCGTCGGTAGCGCGCCGTTGCTCGGGGGTCATCTTCTCCCACGCCGCCCGGGGGAGGTAGCGCTTCATCACGCGCTTTCCCTTGCGGTCCTTGCGTGCCGCGGGCTTACCGTCGCTGGTCGTCCAGTCCTCGCTCGTCCACTTGTCCAGGGACCGGGCGTTGGGTTTCTTGGGGCCTCGGTAGCCTCCACCGGCGGCACGGTACGCCGCGGCCAGGAGTTGTGCCTTGCGGGCGCTCCACTGACCGGGGCGTCCACCTTTGGCCCCCGCTTTGACCTTCGCCAGTAGGCGCGCACGGAGCTTGGGCTTGGTGTAGGACTTGTCGTCGCTCACCGCCCGCTCCGTTTGGCCCGTTTGGCCGCGACCTTGGCCACGTCACCCCTTCGGGCCGCCACGGACTCCACGTCGGCGGGCGGTACGTTGCGGCCCCGTTTGACGATCTGCCGCGCCGTGACGCCGGTGTCGCCCTTCTTTGGCTTCTTCTTGCCCTTGCCGTACAGCTTGTCATCGGCGGCCTTGACCACCATAGCGAGCTCGTCCTTGGAGATCTTGCCCGCCTTGAACATCTGCGACGCCCGGGCCTTGGCGTTCCTCGCCCGGGCCTTGTCCATCACGGGGTAGGCGCGCTGCTTGGGGAGCGCGAAATCCTTGTCCGAGAGCTTGCCGCGGGCCTTGGTGGTTAGTTTCGCCACGGGGGAAGTCTACCACCCCCGGAAAAGCGGCCCCGCGAGGTCGTGGTCATACGTTTGTTTAAACATACAACGCCCCCGAACCCACACGGGGTCTTTACGGGATCTGCCAGCGTTTCGTTGTTTTTTTTTTCTAGGCGTGGGTGACGAAGATCGCCCCGTCGAGGTTTTGGTGCTTTTTACTGAACGGGTTCTTGTTCACCCCGAAGATGTCCACGAGGTTATCCGTCCAGTAGACGTACTGTTCCTCCAAGTCCTGGATCTCCTCGCGGGACCGGAAGATAAGCTCGCCGGTGATGCGCTCCAGCTTCATGCGGGACCGCGCGTCGGTCATCTGGACCTCGATGCAGTCGCACTGCCGAAGCACCTCACGGGCGCGGTCCTCGGCTTCGGGGAGTAGGTCGTTCATCGCACTCTCGAGCAAGAACGCCGGGTGGCCCGCGGCGGGTACACCGAGGGCCAGGATGGTCGCGAACGCCACCTGGGGGAACCCGAGGTGGTAGCGGACCCGCATACGTTCCTTCTCCGTGAGCGCCATGCGTCAAGTCTACTCCACGCCGACAGTCCGCGCAGTGGACTCGGCCAGGGCTTGCTTGGCCTTGGCTTCGGCGGCCGCGAGGCGGGCAGCGGCCTCCTCCTTGAGGCGGTCGATCTTCGCACCGATGTCACGGGGAACCCGGACCTTGAGCCCGTGTTGGACGTAAAGCGCCAGGTGGGGCTGTCCGTCCGCGCGGATTGTTTGACCTGCGCGGAACCGCGGCCCCGATGCGTGCTTCCAGTCCTCGATGACCTCGACGGAGGTGTAGGGGTCGTTACTCACGGCGGCGCGGATGTCGTCCGGGGTCAAGGCGTCGTGGTCTGCCGGGCGGAGGGACTCAAGCTCGGCAACCCTGGCCGACAAGGCGTCCACGGCCCCGCGTAACGCGGCGAGCTCCTTCCCGAGCACACCGATGGCCTTCTCGGTTTTTACGGCGTTACACGAGGACGTGGACCGCTTCCGGGGGATCTTCTTCGCCTTGGGGGTTGGTTGCTGGGTGTTCTCGGGCTCGTTGCTCACGGGGCGATGCTATCACGCAGAAAACCCCACGGGGTTGCCCGTGGGGTTCCAGTTAGGCGTTCAACCACGCCGTTTGGGTTATTGCGGGTTCTCGGTCTTGCCTCCCCCCGCCATGCGGGGAATAGGCATCGCCTTGATGGGTAGTTGCCCGCCGCTGCCCTTGTTGGTCATTGGCATCGCGTCTGCGGTTGTCTCCGCGGACGTGTGCGGTTGGACCGGGGGTGGGTTCGACTTCATCGGGTTTGGTTTCATGGCTTCACCCTAGCAAGCACACCCGCTGTCCGAGGCGAGCACGTCGCCCAGCCCCGCCGGGATAGTGGTTTGAGACACGGTGTACTCTGTGACCGCCGCGTTGAACGTCAGAGTGGCGACACCATCGGTATCGTAGGCCACGGCGACCTCACCAGCGGCAGGGGCGACGCCCTCTCCGACAATGGTGAGCGCGGTCCCTGCGGGGGACTCCACGGTGACGACCTGACCGGCCGTCGCCAAGGTTTGTGTGTCCGACGAGGTGAGCCCGGTCTCTGCGACGGTCGAGGGAATCATGCCCGCGATGACGTCGCCGAGCTTGACCAGGCGGCAGGCGTCCGCCAAGCAGTTCGGGTTCGCTTGATTGAGTGCTTCTTGTACGGTGCTCATGGTCGTTTCCTCTAGTCGTTAGTGCCCGACTCGATGACGATGGCGCGCTTGTAGCGGGAGCCGGTCTGACCGCCGAGAAGGTCGGTGGGGATGCCCCAGTCACCGCTCCACGACCAGGTCTGTGCGACCTGTTGCTGGAGGCGGTCCAGTGGAGCGCGGATGATGTAGCGGACGCGGTCGATGTTCACGACCAGGCCGTTGTTCACGACGGAGAACTTGCCGACCTTGCCGGTATAACCGGCCTCGGTCATGTACTCGGTGTTCTCGTCGATGTACTTCTCCATGATGGAGCCGCCGCCCGTGATGATGGTGCGGGTGACGGCGACACCGGCCGCGTTGCGGACGTCGGCGTAGTACTCGCACGACGCCTCGGCGCCCGGACGGCTCTCGTAGAGCGCGCCGGAGTTGTAGACGTTCGGGGACTCCGAGTTGGAGTAGAACACGCAACCCATGAGGAAGCCGACCGCCATCTCCCTGTGGCGCACGTTGTCAGGCACGCCTTGGTTGATGCGTTGGAACTCGTTGTCGCCGAACAACTGGGCCTCGGCAATCGGGTCCAGGTGGACGTGGTAGTAGCCGTCCGCGTGCGTAGGCACTCGGTTTCGGCGCATCGTAGCGACAGCCGGGCGGATGTCCGCGAGGGTGAGGCCGTTGAGCGCGGTCAGTCCGTCGATGGTAGCGGCGCCACCGGAACGAATCACCAGCGGTGCGGTGCCGCTGACGACGGCGGCTGCGTCAGCCCAGGTCGCAGGAGCGGCCAGGGTGAGCGTACCCGCACCGAGTGGGCAGTTGGCGTCGAGCGGGGAAGCACCGATGACCTGGACCGTACCCACGCCAGCAATGGTGACGTTGAGCGGGAAGGTCGGGGAGACCGGGACTTCCTGGCCATTGACCACAACGTGAGTAAACCCGTTGATGGAGTTGACCACCACCGATGTCGCGGCGGCTCCGGTGCCGACCGTGACCGAGTTGCCCCCGGTGTAGGCGCGGAACAGCTTGTTTCTACAAACCCGGTTCATCGACTCGCCAGCCTGGAGGCCGAGCGACTTCGCGTTTCTCGCGAACAGCGGGGCCAGAGCCGTGCGGCTCGCGGGCATCGTGGTGTCGATGGTGTCGGTGTACTGTGCGGCCTTGACCCTCCACTGCTCAAACGAGGGTGAGGTCGGTGTGGGGTCCTCGCCGGGGGTGATTGGAGTCACCTGTGGCGGGAGGAGTGACGCGCGTGTGAACACTTGGGTGTCACCGATGTTCGCGGCCCACTTCTCGGGGGTTGCCTCGTCGCGGAACAGGAGTTGTGGGAACAGCGCGTCGTGAAACTCGCGGACCAGGGTGTTGTCCTGAACCACGGCGTCGAGATACGCCAAGTTGGGAAGAAGTTGTCCGAGTGATCCGGCCATGTTCGTTGTCTTTCGTCCGCCGTGGTGCGGCTAGTTGATACCGTGCTTGTTTCGCCGGTACTCCAAATACTCTGAGCGCGTCATGCTCGTCACGTCAACCCCCGCCGATGGCTTGGGGGCAGCGGGGGCCGCTGGACGTCGTGCGGTGGGCGCTGTGTTCGGGCGGGGCTTGGGTTCCTGGAGGTAGTCGTGCTCCGTCAGGACGCTCTCCACGAGCTCCGCCACGTCGGCGTCGGGGTCCTTGGCAATCGCCTCAAACACCTCGCGGCGCAGGAATTCCTCCGCCTTGTCGGAACGGAGCTTGGTTCCTGACTTGAGCAACGCCACGGTGAAGTCCCGCTCCATCTCCGCGGCTATCGCACGGGACTCGGCTTCCTGGGCGGCGTTCTCCGCCTCGGCCCGGAGGGTGGCTTCACGCTCCGACGCCTCCATCTCGGCGAGCTCCGCCTCGCGTGCGGCCGCCTTCTTGGACGCTTCTTCCTCGGCTTTGATCTCGGCCAGAACCTCCGCCCGGGTTTTCTCCCGCACTTCCTCAATCAGCGCGTAGATGTCGTCCTCGGTGATCTCCTCGGAGTCGTTGTCCGTGGGGGCCGACCCCTCGGGGACAGGTTCGCTCCCGTCCTCCGTCGGGGTGTCGTCAGCAGTTGCGACGGGCTCCGTGGGGGATTCGGGGGCCTCGGCCTCCGTGGGAGACTCCGGCGCTTCGGTGTTGACCCCTTCGGCGGGGGTCGTTTCTTCGGGTGTCGCCTCGGGCTCGGTGACGGGGTTGGTCATGCCCGGAAGTCTATCACTCCGGGGTGCCTAGTCGGCGGCAGCCAACCACTCAAACGTCGCGGTGCCGTCCACGAGCACTCCCGTGATTAGGTCTGCATCGGCGGGCTCGAGTAGCAGCAGCCCCGCCACCTGGATGTCGTAGGAGCCCGCCAAGGTCGTTACCTCCAAGGCCACCGGGCCGCCGGACTTGACCCGTAGGTAGAACACCTTGGCTTGCATCCCCGAGGGGAACGGGAGGGCGACGGGCGCTCCGTCAACGATGGCGGCGGACTGGCTGATTTCCTGCGCCGCGCATCGGTTCTCCGACAGGAGGCCGAGCGAGAACCCCACCAGTCCACTCGTCGCCCCGGAGCCGGAGCAGAGGGCCGACGTACTGTTGCCCGCCGCGGGGCGCACGTCGAGATTTCCAGCCAGAGACAGCGAGAGGGTGGAGGCCATGCCCCCACCCTATCACCGCCGCTTGGCCGCGGGAACTAGCCCTCCTCGGAGGTCACTTCCTCGGGGACAGCCGCGTCATCGGAGGCCGCGTCCTTGTCGGACTCCAGGGCCTTTGCGGACTTCTTCTCGTGGACGTAACGCGAAGTACCACCCACCGTCATCAGGGCGCTGATGACGTACACCGCGAGGTCGAGCTGGTCCTCGGTCGGCGTCCACCCGGTGAAGGACAGCGCCAGGACGGCCGCGCCGACAAGCGCGACGACGGGGTCCGTGGTCGTGAAGATTCGGGAGATGATGTCTTGGCGGTTAAGTTTTGCCACTGGTTTCGTCCTTTGGTTCCGCATCGGCGGAGTCGGGGGATGGTAGCGCACGGGTCATCCGCGCGAGGGCCTTGGCCACACGGGCCTGCTCGGCGCCGAGCTTGATCTGCCGCTCGATGCTGGCCTGAACGGCGGCGTCCAGCGCTTGGTGGCGCTTAATCAGCCGCATCGAGACGTGCCGGATGTAGCCGGACAGCGCGGCGACGAGGAGCAGGTCAGGCAAGCCGGTGGGTATTTCAAGCATGGTGGCCCTCCTTGATACGGGGAGAAACGGGGGGGAGAAGGGGGCCGTCCCATGTTAGGACGGCAATCGATATAACCGGACTAGCGGCTCCGCAAGCAGGAGAATGAAGATCGCAAGGGAGAGCAGTGTCCAGGGGGGCATGGTTGAGCCTGTGGCAGTCCGGCAGGGGTGATAAACCTGGCGACGTGAGCGCCGCCGTACAACTCAACCTACTGGATGCGATGTTTCGCCGTCAATCGCCACCAAAAGACGCCACCCCTTGGACCCCCCAAGAGGTCCCAATGCACGAGGTGTTCGCCCAACAGGACGAAATATGGCGCCCAGAGAAGCGGAAGGCGCCGTCAGCACCGCGAGCGCGGCGACACGACGAACCCGACCCCCTCGACGTGACCGCCCGCGACGGGTGGTGGTAGTCAGTTCAGAGCTCTCGCCGTTTGGTCCAGTATCGCGCGTGCGTGACGAAGGCCCGCTTCGACCTGTTGCGCCCCGTCGGCGTCAAGAACGACGCTGGCGAGCGGTTGACTGTCCACCGTGAGGATGATGTGGATTAGGTCGTCGTCATCGTCCAGGCGGATACTGAGTCCCGTCGGTCGGTCCTGGGTGGCGGTTATCACGAGTGGGGTCCTCCGGCGAGCCCGGGGCGGGCGTACACGCGGGGGGAGATCTGAGCGGGCTCCACAGCTTGCGTGCGGACGAGGCGGGCATCGTCGGGGGGTGCTTGCCGCTCCCGGATCTCGGACAGGGGCGTCTTGGCGGCGAAGTCCTCCCCGGTCATCATGCGCCCGTCCGCGGGGGTGAGGCCCTGCCGGACGTAGTACGCCGCCCGCTCGGCCGCCTGGTCCGTTGTGAGCTCGACGGGGAACACCACGGCGGTGTTCGGTGGTGGTTGGACGAGCGTGGTGGCGGACACAGGAGCGCCGTCCCCATAGGCGTAGAGGACGGCGTGCCCGACCGGAGTCAGGCGTGCGAGCTTGGCGACCTTGAGTGTCACCCGGTGATGTTAGCGCGTGAGCGCTAAGAACTCCGCCCGGACGGCCGGGTCCCGGAAGGCCCCGAGGAGCTTGGATGTCAGCATCTCGGTGCGGGTCTTGACGCCACGGTGCTCACAGCAGGTGTGGCACGCGCGCACAACCACACCCACCCCGGCGGCGTCGGGCTTTGAGTCAGCGGCCGCAAACGACGTCCCGCTGACCCCGGACGGCTCTGGTGGCGTCCAGATAGCCTCCATCAGCGGCTCGAGTTCGTAGTCCGCCCAACCAAGGTTGGTCCAGTCCCCGTCCACCTCTTTCAGCGTGGCGCTCAAAGACTCCCAGTCCCACTCGGCAAGCTCTGCTGTTCGGTTATCCGCAATAGCATACGCCACCGCGTCGGTGTCGTTCTCCTCAAACACCACCGCGGGAAGGTGAGTCCACCCGAGGTGCAAGGCCGCCGCCATACGGCCGTTCCCCGCGCGGACAATCAAGTCCGCGCCGGACTTCTGGACCACGATGGGCTGGCGCACGCCGAACCGGCGAAGGGACGCCGTGATAGCCTCCATGTTCCGGTCCCCGTGCTTTCTTACGTTCTTGGGGTCAGGGGTCAGGTCCTTGAGGGGGACCGCGATAGAGCGGAGTTCGGGAGCGATGTAGTCGAGCTCCGCCTTGGGTCGAGGCGGAGCTTTCTTCTTGGTGGGCACGGGGTAAGAGTATCACCCGCGCTACGAGAGCGGGGTGGCCGTGACGACGCCACCGACGACGCTCACGGCGTAGGGGCGCCCGTCGTCTTGCCCGATGACCACGAGGGGGCACGCGACGTCCTCGGGTTGGACCTCCCCCTCCAGGGTGTACCCCATCGAAGCCATCGCCTCGGTGGTGGCCCCTTCGTCCGCGTCCTCCCCGACCTCGAGCACGAGGGAGGTCACAACGGGGGACGCCGCCTTGACGGCAACGGAGGCGCCCGCGGCTTCCGCCAGGAGCTCCAGGTCCAGGCCGCCACCGGCGCGGTACTTGAACAACTTCTTGGTCATCGAATCACCGCCTGGACTTGGAGGTAGAGCGGGGACACGGTCAGCCCCTCGTTGCCGCGAACCCACGCGGACAGGCGGTCCCCTGCCTTGAGGGCGATGTCTAGCCCGGTCTTGCGCACGGTTTGGTTCCCGCCGGTATAGCTGGCGTCCGCCTCGACGGTGGCGATCTCCGTGCGGTTGCCGTCCACGTCCAGCCGGTCGATGCCGAATGTGATGGTGCCTACGGTCCCCGACCGCTTCTGCCACTCGCAGTGGAGTTCGCAAAGGCGGCAGCTACCCCGGCTCACGCGGTAGCGGGAGGTCCGGTCGTTACCCGTCGCGGTGCGGTTGGAGTGGACTCCGAATCCAAGGTATCTGCGGGCTTGTGCGGCCGTCGCGGTTTGCTTGGACCCCCATGTCACGTCGGTGGCCATATAGCAGGACGATACCGCGCCGGGGGTCCGCCGTCACGCTAAGCCGTGCGCTCAATCCACTTCTTGTTGGCGCCGTCCTGCGCGGTGACGAACGTGCCCCGCTCGCCCGCGGCCAGCGTCAAGGTGGTCCCCGCGTAGGCGTAGGTCACACCCGTGTCCCCGGGGTTGACTTGGATGGTGATGTCGAACCCGCTCAGGTTCTCGATGACGAGCGGCGTTCGGATGCGGCGGTTCTGCCCCGCCCACGCGGGCAAGTAGAACGTCTCTCCCGCGGGGGCGCTGGCGCTGTACAGGTACGCCTGCCCGGGGAGGAGGGTGATCTTCGGGTCCGTCGGCAGCGCGTTGGTCGTGAGGAGGGCCATCTGCGGGTCGGTGCCCGCAGGGGTTGGGCTGGCCTTGCTCGGGAACTTGCACAGCCAAGCGTCCAGTTGGGCCAGGAGCGCCCCCTGTGCGGCGCTGGTCCACCCGTTGAAGTCGGTGGCCGTCACGTCGTCCCGGGTCGGCGTCGTGGCGACCTGGTAGCGTAGGAGGGACACGAAGCCCTCGATGCCCGCCAAGGCGGCGAGGTTGAGCCGGGTCA